>JACCDW011743238.1_pt1 | contig 41161 bp, 36 predicted proteins | sample 7449781 | NCBI WGS metagenome assembly JACCDW01 (sample SAMN15323449, study PRJNA562643) | freshwater metagenome | isolation source: river surface water | place: USA:Blue River Watershed | collected 2017-08-18 | reverse complement strand
TTTCCAGCGTCGCAATCCGATCGTACAGGCCGCTGTCTGCACCCTTGATCGCGGGGTTGATCGCTCGACCGGTTGTGACGCAGTCATTGAATTTCTTTTTCAAGCCTACGGCATCAATTGGATTCTTTGAGTTGCCGAGTGGGAAACGAATTTCACCGGAATCAAAGCTGCGTCCATCGGTTGTCTTGATAACAACGCGGTCTGTAAAAGCGAAAGCGGGTTCCAGCGGACAGAAGGTGTCAACGGTTGACACCTTTACTTTGCTATACAGACTTGAGACATCTTTGCGTGTCGCAAACTCATCGGTTAATTGGGATAGTCCAACTTCGCGTGCAACGATTGCAGAAGCGACGGCAAACTGCGCGCTGAATTTAGCTTCAAGACCCGTTTTTGGATGATGGTTGCGCAACATGGATGCTTGTGCGGGCCCCATTGTGAGAGCGACCTCTGCGATTTCTTCAGGCTGCAAATTTTCCCGATCGGCGATCTCAATCACGCCATCAATCGTGCGATGGCTGGAATAGCAAACTGGGTAGCGTTTGATGGATAAGCCGCTATCCAGAATTCTGAGCGTTTTGCCTAAGGTATCGGCAGGACGGGTACGATCGACCTTGCCAGCAAGGGAAAGTGCAAAGAGGTAACCAGCAGGATGTTCAAAGACGTCAGGCGCCGAAGTCATACCAAGTTTGGATAACTTAACGGCCTCAATGCCATGCGAGGCGGCTCTACCTGCGTGAAAAGGTTTGGTCATTGTTCCAAAGTTTGCGACCAGACCACTGGCAAGACTCGCTGAAATGGCGAGTGCCTGTCCCGCCTCTACTTCATTCAACTTGTTTAGATAGGCAACGGCCGCAGCCGCACCGACCGCTCCAAAAACGCCGGTGGGATGCCAGCCCTTTAAGTGATATTGGTCGGTTTCGCGGTTAACGAGTTCACCCCACACTTCGTAGCCGACAACATAAGCGCGCAGCGCGTCGAGGCCCGAGCAGTTCAGTTTATAGCCCTCTGCCAGAATGGCTGGCACGAGCACGGTACTTGGATGACCGGAGATTGCAACATCGTCATAGTCCAGCGCATGACCCGCTACCGCACTGATAAAAGCGGCTTGTGCTGCAGGGTGCATCGTACCCAGAAAGGGCACGGGCGCCTCAGCAGGGGTTGTAGCATCGGCAAAATACTTGCGTACTATATTGACAACCGGCTCTGCATTGCCAGCCATCATTGTCGCAATCGTATCGATAAAGCCGGTTTTTGCGACCTCGAGTGCGGCATGTTCATCAGCGCCAAAACTTGGTTTGGCGACGAACGCGGCGAGTGCTTTGGTTAGACCTGTCATGTTGATGTCTCCGGTATAGCTCTATTTATTATTAAAACGAACGTGGCATGCCAAGCATGTGTTCGCCGATATAAGAAAGGACTAAGTTCGTTGAGATAGGTGCGATTTGAAACAAGCGTGTCTCGCGCCACTTTCTTTCAACGTCATACTCTTTGGCGTAGCCAAATCCGCCGTGGCACTGCAGACAAGCTTCTGCTGCATGCCAAGTCGCTTCCGAGGCAAGCAACTTACCCATATTGGCATCATCACCGCAGGGCAACCCTGCATCGAATAGCGCAGCAGCACGACGTAGCACCAGATCGGCTGCATCTGTCTCAGCGTGGGCGCGGGCAATAGGGAACTGGACGGCTTGGTTCTGGCCAATGGGACGATCAAACACGCGGCGCTCGTTGACATAGTTCACCGCAGTCTGAGTAAACCAACGTGCGTCGCCAATTGCTTCGGCCGAAACGAGGATACGCTCCGCATTCATGCCGTCCAGAATGTATTTGAAGCCTTTGCCTTCTTCACCAATCAGACAGTCAGCAGGAATCTTGAGATTATCAAAAAAGACCTCAGTCGCATGGTGGTTCACCATTGCCTTAAGTGGACGAATATCCAGACCTTTGCCTAGACCATCACGGATGTCGAGCAAAAACACCGACAGTCCATCGCTCTTCTTTTTGATTTGATCAAGCGGAGTGGTCCGTGCGAGCAAAAGCATTAGATCGGAGTGCAGCGCACGCGAGGTCCAAACTTTTTGCCCGTTGATGACGTAATGATCACCTTGACGTTCAGCGCGTGTTTTTAACTTGGTGGTGTCCGTCCCGGTGGTGGGCTCTGTGACGCCAAAGGCTTGAAGGCGAAGTTTGCCGCTAGCGATATCAGGTAGGTATTTTTTCTTTTGTGCTTCGCTGCCGTGGCGCAGAACCGTACCCATCGTATACATCTGCGCATGACACGCACCTGCGTTACAGCCTGAGGCGTGGATCGTTTCAAGGATCACCATCGCGGCGCGCAGAGGCATCCCGCTGCCGCCGTACTCCTCAGGGATCAAGGCTCCAAGGTAGCCTGAGGCCGTCAGGGCTTGCACAAACTCCGTTGGGTAGGCGAGAGTCTCTTCTAGCCCGCGCCAGTACGACCCAGGGAAGTCTGCACAAACGCGTTTTACACCTTCGCGGATCTCTGGATAGTCTTCGCCAGTTGAGATGCTGATGTTTTGAACGGGTTGACTCATGATTAACAGCCTTTAAAGTTAGCTTTTCGTTTTTCGTTAAAGGCTTTGACGCCTTCCATGCGATCTTCGGTGTCAATAAGATGGTTGTACGCTTCAATTTCAAAGCGGAACGCTGTACGCAGTTCCATTTGACCGCCATAACGCACAGACTTCTTAATTTGCCGTACAGATAATGGGGCATTGGAGGCAATGACTTCTGCTGTTTCCAACGCCTTGGCAAGCACTTCTGTCGGTTCGAGAATCGCGTTAATCAAGCCGTACTCACTTGCTTGCTGTGCGCTGAACGGCTTGCCGGTCATGAGGATCTCTTTGGCGCGTCGCTCGCCGATAGCGCGGGGTAGGTTTTGCGTGCCGCCAGCACCCGGCATGATGCCCAAGGTGACTTCGGTTAAGGCGAAGCGCGCAGCGTTGCTGGCGTAGATGAAGTCGCAGGACAAGGCCATCTCGAGTCCACCGGCGTAGGCGTGCCCATTGACCGCAGCGATGACTGGGATGGGCAAGTCCACTAGGGTCCAATACATGCGCTCAAAGAGCTCATGCTGCAGAGTCCATTGCTTCTTGGTCATGCCGTTGCGTTCTTTGAGATCGCCGCCAGCACAGAATATTTTCTCACCAGCGCCTGTTAAGACGATGCAGCGAATATCTCCTGCGTCAGCAGTTAAGCGGTTCCAGAGATCGAGTAGGTCGTGACCAGATTGTGTGTTGATGGCATTGCCTACCTGTGGTCGGTTGAGCGTGACCTTCAGGACGTGCGTGCCCACCATTTCAGTGGCGATCGTTTCGTATGCGGGGAAAGCGGTCATTTCTTATTCCTTTGATTAATCAAATCTGAGTGTTCGCCAAGTTTGGGAGGTGGCGCGCTTGGGTGTGGTCGCACACCGTCAAAACTAATTGGTAGCCCGATGAAGCGCATTCCTGAACCGGGCACATCTTGAATCAAACCGAGCGCGTCCGTTTGTGGATGAGCAGCCATTTGAGCGATATCGTTAACGGGCGCGCAAGGGACTCCAGCTTTTTCTAGCTCCGCAATCCAGTGCGCAGTAGGCTTGGCCGCAATGAGCGCATCAAGCATGCCATACAACAGAACTTCGTTTTCAACGCGTTTGGGGTTATCGATAAAGCGCGGATCGTCGCTCCACTCCGGGTGTCCCACAGTTTTGGCGAGTGCTTTAAACAGTGCGTCGCTACCAGCTGCGATGACGAGTTCACCGTCACTGGTCAGGTAGCTTTTATAGGGGACGATTCCTGCGGCACCGGAGCCTTGTTTAGCAGTGACTTTTCCGCTTGCAAAGTACTGCGCGGCCAAAAGGGAAACCCATGTCGTTGCCGTTTCAAAAAGTGATACATCAACAACTTTACCGCGACCTGTCGTGTGGCGTTCTAACAGCGCGGTCAGTGCGCCAATCACGGCCCACATGCCTGTGCCCATATCCACGATTGAGGCGCCCACGCGCACCGCAGGTCTGCCTGGTTCGCCCGTGGTGCTCATGATCCCCCCAAAGGCCTGCATCAACGGATCGTAGCCAGGACGATCCTTGAGTGGACCAGTATTGCCGAAAGCGCCAAGATTGCAGTAGATCAGGCGAGGTTGGCGAGCGAGCAGGGTGGCGCCATCAAGCCCGAGCTTTTGAACATGGCCAGGCCGTAAATTTTGAATCACGATATCAGCATGCTCACAGATGTACTGGCGCAGTACCTCTACCTCTGCTTCGTTGCGTAGGTCACAGACAACCGACTTTTTATTGCGATTCAGCGATTGAAAAAAAGGTGAGGCACCTTCCCAGAAAGGGGGTCCCCACTTCCGGGCATCATCACCGTCTGACTTTTCGATTTTGATGACATGGGCACCAAGCTCGCCGAAAATCTGACCGGCGAAAGGGGCTGCCACACTGTTTCCTAGCTCGATCACCACGAGTCCCGCAAAAGGGGTGGCGCCGAGGGATTCCTGCTGCGTATGCTCAGACATTTTTAATATAATTTTGGGATGATTCGTCTCTCCAAAATTATGTCACGAATTGACCTCCATCAACGCTTGGACAGTGGGTCCGGCAAGGAGTTGACCGCATAGCGGAATGCGGCCAGCGCTTTACCGCAAAATCAGTTCGATTGAAGGCGGCTCGTCCCAAATCCAGTTGCCATTACGGCGAAAGATCTCTGGGAAGTGGCCGGGAACCACGATGTCGGTGTTTGCACAAATTTCTGCGATCGAGCGCTTGGAGTCCTCAGTCGAGCCAAAGCACATATCGCCGACCTGAGCGAGGATCTCTTTTGGATATTTGATTGCATCACCTGCCAAAACGACTCGACGGCCATCCTCTTGCGCGAAACGCAGCGCTTGACAGCCGGTCGTGTGCCCAGGCACTTCAAAGTGTTCGATGCCGGGCGCGATTACGCCGCGCTGGGGCAATACGCGCAATTCAAAGTCTGCAAGCAGGTCGTGAATTTTCCAGGGGATAAACAAATCGTCTGGATGCGGGTTACGTGCGTATTCAATTTCTGTTTTGCCAACTGCAACCGGGACCCCCTTGAAAAGGTCGAGATTCTGGCAATGGTCGAAATGCAGATGCGACAGAAAGATGAGATCAATATCCGTGGGCGCAAGACCGCGGTCTTTCAGACCGTTGATGAGTCCTTTGCGCACACAGTAGTGACCCGTATCGAACAAAATACGTGTGCCGTCTTCGGCCGTGACGAGTGCCACATTGCATAAGCCAAAAAAGCCACCTTTGAAACTTAAGCTATTGCCACGGACCAGAAGTTCGTATTTTGCGTGCACGGGGTGTCTCCAGACGAATAAGTACGCCTAATTACTTCAGTTGCTCACATACGGCTGCTGTGACTTGCGCAGTCGTCGCCAAACCGCCGAGATCGCGCGTGTGCAGGCGAGGGTTGGCCGTGACGGCCTCAATTGCCCGCATCAAACGATCTGCAGCAGCCTGTTCACCGAGGTGCTCGAGCAGCATCACCACGGACCAGAAGGTGCCGATCGGATTTGCAAGACCTTTACCCATGATGTCAAAAGCGGAGCCGTGGATAGGTTCGAACATCGATGGGTAGCGACGTTCTGGATCAATATTGCCAGTCGGCGCAATACCTAAACTGCCAGCTAAAGCCGCTGCGAGGTCACTCAAAATGTCTGCGTGCAGATTAGTTGCGACAATGGTATCGAGCGTAGCAGGGCGGTTAACCATACGGGCTGTCGCTGCATCGACAAGTTCTTTGTCCCATTTGACATCGGGGAACTCTTTCGCGATTTGCACTGCGATCTCGTCCCACATCACCATGGCATGGCGCTGCGCATTCGACTTTGTGACAACAGTCAACAACTTACGTGGACGCGATTGAGCAAGCTTGAAGGCGTAGCGCATGATGCGCTCAACGCCGGCACGAGTCATCATGCTGACGTCGGTTGCTACTTCGATGGGATGACCTTGATGGGCTCGGCCACCTACGCCCGAATACTCGCCTTCTGAGTTTTCGCGAACAATGATCCAGTTAAGTTGCTCCGGTGTGCAGCGTTTGAGTGGTGCATCGATACCAGGCAAAATTCTAGTAGGGCGAACGTTCGCGTACTGATCGAAGCCTTGGCAGATTTTTAGACGCAAGCCCCACAACGTGATGTGGTCCGGAATATGCGGATCGCCTGCCGAGCCGAACAAGATGGCATCTTTGTCGCGCAAGGCATCAAGTCCATCTTCAGGCATCATGACGCCGTGTTTGCGGTAATAGTCACCACCCCAATCAAAGTCCTGAAACTCAAACTTAATATTCTTGTCTTGTTGAGCGATGGCTTCGAGGACTTTTTGTCCTTCGGGGACCACTTCTTTTCCGATGCCATCACCGGGGATTGTTGCGATGCGATATGTTTTCATTTTTATTACTGCGATTGTTAATGGGTAAGTGTTTTACGTGTTAGCGGTCGCCACTTTCATAGCGTTTGCCCCGCGCTAACAATTCAGGGGTGCCAATTAAATCGTTGAGCCCATCAAAATCGAGCATCCGATCCTGAAATGCTTGCGTGCTTCCGGTCTGTTTAAGACTTGCATAATATTGCTGCAAAGTATTGGCAACTGCTCTTACTGTTCCACCTGGAAAAATGACGATGGAATAACCAAGAGCCTGTAATGCTTGCGTGGATTTTACTGGCGTTTTCCCTCCCTCTACCATGTTGGCCAAGAGAGGAACGCGGCCCTTGAATTGGGCGTTCACGATTTTCATTTGCTCGTCGGATCGGACGGCCTCTACAAACAATACATCAGCACCGGCAGCGAGGTACTTCTCGGCGCGTTCTAGGGCGGCTTCGAAGCCCTCTACGGCGACCGCATCGGTACGCGCCATAATCAGTGTGTCGGTGCTGTGACGTGCGTCGGTCGCGGCCTGAATCTTCCCGACCATCTCTTGCGTGCTAACCAGTGTTTTGCCATCGAGGTGGCCACAGCGCTTGGGAAAGCTCTGGTCTTCAAGCTGAATGATATTGGCACCGCTTCGTTCGAAGCCGCGTACCGTACGTTCTGTGTTGAGCGCGTTGCCAAATCCAGTATCCGCGTCGACGATGATGGGCAACCTGATACGGTCACGTATTTGCGTAATTTTTTCATTGACCTCGGTAAATGTGGTCAATCCAACGTCAGAGCGCCCGAGCGTTGTGTAAGCAATCGATGCGCCAGAAAGGTATACCGCTTCGAAGCCTGTTTGCTCAGCGACCATTGCAGAGAAGGCATCGTAGATGCCAGGTGCAAGAAGAATCTCTTCTTTTTGTAAACGTTGTTTGACAGTCATTATCGTGCACCAGGTCGAAAATTGTTGGCGGGTTCATCAAACCAGTCGCGATTTTTTTGGAGGCGTCTGGTCATTTGTAAGGCGTACGGCGCTGCTTCAAACAACACCTGCAGCAAGTCGTCGTTCAAGCGGAGTCCTGCGTTGTGGGCCATGCGTTGTGCGAAGTCTCGTGTGGCTGCATCGCAATGTGCAGTATCTGGCGTGAGGTCAGGAGCCGTGAGTGCGGGAGCGCTTTGTCCAGCAACCAATTGCGGCCGCTTGGTGCGCAGTGCCAGTGCACCTTCAAGAATATGTCCTACTTTTAAAACATGTGCATCCTGCAGTGGAGGACCTACGAGTTGCATACCCATCGGCAACCCATTTGCACTAAAGCCACAGGTCATGGCGAGAGCAGGTCCAGCGGTAATATTGGCAAGCACCTGTGCATTAGCACCTTTCCAAAAACTAATTGGCCGGTGCGCAGTGATTGGCTTGGCTGCGCCAAAGCTTGGCATAAGCAAAATATCGAACTTCTCATAGATAGGTCCCATTTCATGCAGCATGCGGCGATGTTCTCGTGTCGCTGCAATAAAATCGGCTGATTGGAACATGACGGCAGGCAGGATGCGCGTCAAAAAGTCTCTGCCGTAATCACCTGGTCGTTCAATGAGGCCTTGTTGTTGCACGGTAAAGATCTCGGTCTCCGCCAGAACAACTTTGACATCCATGTAATCTTGCATCGGACGCAGCTTACAGTCTTCAACCGTTGCACCGAGTTCCTTCAAAACTTGCACAGCATGATTGAGCGCTTGTTGGTGATCAGCTGAGATGGGCAGATCGCTTTCCCAAACATAGCGCAAGACACCGACGCGTAATCCCTTCAAGTCTCCATCGAGCCCTTTGCTGTAATCGGGAATGTCTTGCGCAAAACTGTTGCCATCGGCTGGATCATGTCCGGCAAGCGCGTGCAGCATGATTGCACAATCTTTGACGGTCCAGGCCATCGGCCCGCAGTGATCAAGAGTAAACGAGTTGGGCATGACACCGGTTCTGCTGACGAGCCCAGAACTCGGCATAAAGCCTGCAATGCCACACAATGAAGCAGGGCCACGAATCGATCCGCCGGTATCAGTGCCAAGGGCTCCAGGAACAAGACCTGCGGCGACGGCTGCCCCTGAGCCGCTAGATGAGCCACCGCTAAAGCATTCAAGGTTCCATGGGTTGCGAACGATTGGCCAGGGAACGTCAAAAGAAGGGCCGCCATGTGCAAACTCGTGCGTGTTGAGTTTGCCGAGTAGCAAGGCGCCCGCGTCCCGCATTTTGGAGATCACTGCAGCATCATGTTTTGGAACATGGTGTTGGGCGATACGAGAACCACCGGTGGTCAATATCCCAGCGGTTTCGTAGATATCTTTCGCGCCGAACGGGATGCCGTGCATTGGACCGCGATACTGCCCAGCGGAAATCTCTGCTTCGGCCTTTTTTGCCTGCGTGCGCGCAAGCTCGAAGGTTGGTGTGATGAATGAATTAAGTTGTGAGTCTATTTCGTTGACCCGTTGCGCAAGATGATCGACATATTCGACCGGGGACAAGGTGCGTGCCTTGATTTGTTGCGACGCTTCGGCAATCGTTAAGAAATGCAGCTCTGTTGTCATGCGCAGTCTCGGTAGAAATTAAAGAAGTGGATCCAGTCCTTGAGAGCGCAGCGCAGCTGCAACCTCTGGCGAATGCATAAATGTGGCGAGCGACTGGATGACTTTCGCTTGCTTGGTTTCAGCAAAACTGCCCAAAGAAAAGATGGTTGATTGCTGAACGGCGGGAGGTAACTTGGCGAAAATATGAATGCCCTGTACCTGCATGAGTTCGCTCATTTGCTGCACGGCGAGTTCGATCTCACCGCGCGCAACGGGCTCACCGGTTAGACCTTCAGGCAAGACAAGCGCCTTGGCTCGGATCTCGTCCTCAATACCAAGTCTCTTTAACAAACTCGCAAAGTACATACCGCTTGCGCCTTGCTTGGAGAAGCACACAGAGCGGCAGGATAGGAGCGTCGCTTTGAACGCTTCTGCGGTCGAGATGTCAGGTGCCTGCGCCCCTTGTTTAACTGCCATCGCAACGTCCGAACTAACAAAATTCAGGCGACTGCCTGGCTGCAAGATGCCTTCGTTGATCAGTTCATCGATCGAGCTCGATACGGCCATAATGGCATCGGCACGCGCGCCGGCCCGAATGCGTTCTGACAACTGAGCCGTCGCACCATATTCAATCGTCACGTGTGCGTCGGTACGTTTTTCGAACTCTGGAATGATCGCCTTAAGAACGTTGCGCATCGCGATGGTAGAGAACAACTTTAGGGATTGATTTGGAGTCGTCATAAGGCCTCAAAGGGTACACAAGCAAAGATGATTTGATTCTATTCGATTGACCCGCAGCTATCTGCTCGTTAGCATTGAAGTCACGACATCCTTGGTTTGTGTGCAGTGCGCAAAAGCAGATGAGGCAAGCATTGCTTAGGCGCTGGAAGCAAACGAGTGGGTAGAAAAACAAACACGTATCAATTGGGGTGGCAATGAAACAAAGCATTGAAGAGGTAGGGGCGCAGCCTTTGCCTTATGAGGTCTTCGCGGTGAAGTACGCGACACGTGAGGCCTTGCGAAGAAATCATTTCATCGGAGGGGATTCGCATGACGGTCCGATGGCGATGGATTACTACGTCTGGGTAGTGCGTAATGCTGAGCGCACTGTTGTTGTGGATACTGGCTTTAGTGCTGAGATGGCCACCAAGCGTGGTCGTACCTTGTTGCGGACGCCCGCTGAAGGGCTCAAGCTGTTAGGGATTGATGCGGCGTCAGTTAAGGATGTCATCATCACGCATCTTCACTATGATCATGTGGGAACGTTTGAGAGCTTCCCTCAGGCGCAATTCCATCTGCAAGATGATGAGATGTCCTATGCCACAGGGCGTCATATGTGCCAAAAGCAATTTAGTCACAGCTATGAAGTGGACGAGATCGTGGGTATGGTCCGCTTAGTCTATAAAAACCGCGTGAGTTTTTATTCTGGCAAAGGCGACTTGGCGCCAGGTCTGACGGTTCATCGTATTGGCGGCCACACGCATGGCATGCAGTGTGTGCGCGTTTGGACCAAACGTGGATGGATGGTCCTAGCCTCAGACACCAGTCATTATTACGAGCATTTCGAAAAACGTCGCGCATACACGACGATGTTTAACGTAGGCGAGGCTTTGCAGGGGTATGCCAAGCTTGAAGCGTTGGCAGATTCCACCCGTCACATCATCCCTGGCCACGATCCACTGGTGATGCAACGTTATCCGGCTGCGTCGCAAGAAATGGCTGGCATCGTTGCCCGGTTGGACGTGGAGCCCAACTATGGATAGCCATCCCGCTTCGCTGTTGCCGGGTGCGACCCGCGACTTGGCAGCCTTCTCAGCGCAACTTAAGTTTGAAGATATCCCGTCGGAAGTCATCGCACGTATGCGCACGAGTTTTCTGGATAGCGTTGGGTGTTGTTTGTTCGGCGCGACGTTGCCTTGGACGCAACGTGTGACCGAGATGGTGCTAGAAGAGGGCGCCAAGCCAGTGGCGTCGATCTTTGGGCGCGGACAAAAAACGTCTGTGAGCTCGGCCGTCTTGGTCAATGCGACGGCTGGGCATGCTTTTGAGTTGGACGATATCCACAAAGAATCGATTTTGCATGCGGGATCGATTGCGACGCCGATCGTGGTGGCGTTAGCCGAACAAACGCATCAGCGTAGCGGGCGTGCCTTGCTCAAGGCGATGACGGCAGGGTACGAGGTTGGCACCCGCATTGGTAATGCTGCGACGATGGGGCTCTTTTTTAGGGGATTTCATCCTCAAGGCGCTTCCGGCGTGTTTGTGGCTGCTGCAAGCGCGGCGGCGATGCTTGGTCTAGATGCTGGACGCACACAACACGCACTTGGTATTGCAGGCTCCCAGGCGGGCGGCCTGATGGCCGCGCAAGAGGGCGCGATGGTCAAGCGCTTTCATTCCGGGCGCGCGGCACAAAGTGGTGTGTATTCAGCCTATCTGGCGCAGAAAGACTTTACAGGGATCACCGATGTGCTGGAGGCGGGTTACGGTGGGTACTTGAGTACGTACTCCAATAGCCCCAATCCTGGACGACTCCTTGAGGGCTTGGGTTCTGTTTGGGAGACAGGCAAGGTGGGGTACAAGCCACATGCTTGTGTCACGAGCATCCATTCTGCGTTAGATGCCTTTGCGGCGTTGTTGAACGCCCATCAGTTAACACCCAAGGATATTAAGCAGCTCGAAGTGGGTGTGAGCTCCATGACTTTTACCCACTGTGCGTGGGAATACAAAGCGCAAGGGGTTACCGCAGCACAGATGAACTTGTATTACGGTCTGGCTGTGATGGGTTTTGATGGGATGGCGTTTGTCGCCCAGTACCAGGAGCAGCGATTAGCCGATCCTCTCGTCATGGACTTTATCAAACGGATTGATGCACGGATTGACCCAGAGATCGACGCAATGGGGCCTGCGTATCGGCATGCCGCAAGAGTTGCACTCACGACAATGGATGGCCGTCGCCTAGAACACGAAATACTGAATCGGCGCGGTAGCCCAGAAAACCCTTTATCCCATGATGACGTGGTTTATAAGTACCGTCACGTGGTGCAATCGTGCTTGTCTCCGGCCCAAATTGACCGCTCCATTGCACTGATCGAGCAACTCGATAGTCTAGAGGACACAACTGAATTATTTGAGTTATTAGCTGCGGCAAGGGTCGTCTAGACTTAAAATGGAACTCTAATCCGATTTCTGCTGTCAAAACGGGTTCCATCCTCGTTGAAGGTGAGTGGTATGTCTCGCAGTTCAGTGATTTTTCGTAAGTGTTTGCAGGTGGTGGGCCTCTGGGCATGTTTGCAGATCCCAGCTTTCGCACATCCCCATATTTTTATCGACGGCGGGGTTCAACTCGTGTTCAACAGCCAGGGACAGATTGTTTCCTTGCGTCAGAGTTGGAAGTTCGATGAGTTATTCGCAGCTTACGCGTTACAGGGGCTAACCCGCTCCAAGGCGGGAGAGGTTGCTTCAGAAGAACTTGAGAAAATAACCAAAGAGTGGATGACGGCGCTTGCTGACCCCGAGTCGCATTTTTTTACTGAAGCGTTGCAAGGTACAAATAAGTTTGCTTTTGGTGTGGCCAAAGATGCGGTCACCAAGTGGGATGTAAAAAGTGGTCAGTTGACGCTTTCGTTTGAACTGCCGTTTGTTGCGCCCATCACTCCAGGCAAACAAGCCGTCGAAGTTGATATCTCGGATCCCAGTTATTTTGTTGCGTTTGCCTACAAGGGCTCTTCCTCCTACCTTTTGGACGGTGCACCTCAGAGTTGCCGGATTAACTATATAGCCCCGCGGCCGCTGGATCCGAAAACAGAGCGACTTCTTTGGTCAATTCCCGCAGATCAAAAAGAGCTTCCACCAGAGCTGAAAGAAGTGACTAAGCAACTGTCGCATCAATTCAAGGTGACGTGTTGAGACGTGAAAGTCAGGCCTATTTTTTTGTGAACCGATACACGATCGCATTGGCGCTTGCGCTTTGCGTCGGCGGTCTATTCCTTGTTTCGACGGATGTGATGGCGCAAGCTGCACATCCATTTGCGACGCCCGAGCAAAGGCTGAACTTTAGCCTCGGTGGCTGGTTTGCCGAGTTCTCTGCGCAGATGGCTATGTGGCAGTCACATTTCTATCGGCAACTTACGGGGGCCGTGCGTGCATGGCAGCAGGATGGCTGGGCAGCATGGCTTTTGTTGGGCCTTTCATTCGCTTACGGCGTGTTTCATGCGCTTGGACCCGGGCATGGTAAGGCTGTGTTGACCGCCTACGTGCTTGCGAACCGAGAAACAATTCGCAATGGCGCACTTTTGGCTTTGTTATCCGCCTTTTTGCAAGCTGTCGTCGCTGTTGTCCTGGTCGGTGTGGCGGCGGGGTTGCTCAATGTGTCGGGTGTGACCCTGAATCGGGCCACCTGGTGGCTGGAGCTAGGCTCCTATTTCATGATGGTGGCGCTTGGACTCTTTCTGGTTTATCGCCATGTCATCCGCGCAGCGTTTCAGCGTGGGGCGCAGGGCCACCAGCATCCTGCACACGAGCACCACGCGCATGAGTATCACTCACACGAGCACCACGACCATGGTCATGCGCACGACCACGCGCATCAACATATGCCCGCGCATCAACATAATGCGGATTGTGGTTGCGGCCACCTTCATGTGCCCGATCCCGCGTTGGTAAGTGGAAAACTCAACTGGTCTCGTGCCACATCTGCGATTTTGGCGATCGGCCTCAGGCCTTGCACTGGTGCTGTATTTGTATTGGTTTTTACGCTTTCGCAGGGTTTCTTTATTGCAGGCATTGCTGCGGCGTTGGCGATGGGTTTGGGCACGGGTCTGACGGTTGCTGCTTTGGCGAGCGCGTCGTTATGGGCGAATCATGCACTTGAGAAGATCGTGGACGGCCCAAAGTTACGTCTGGGTATGTACTTAATTGCAATTGTCCAGGGTTTAGCCTCGATAGCAGTCTTACTCTTTGGCCTATTGATGTTTAGCGCTGCGTGGATGGCGCACGCCTGACGCTCAGCAATCTTTGCAGCGGCCGTAAAGTGTGAGGTCGTGACTTTCCACTTTGAAGCCTTTGGGTGCCAGGTTCATCAGATCGCTCGGGCACGAGTGAATATCAAAGACTTTCTGGCATGTGTTGCATTGAAAGTGGTGGTGATGGTCGTGTCCGGCTAGCTCGAATCGGGGGTTCTCTCCGGGGAGCAGCACTTGCTTGATTGCGCCTTCTTCTACCATCGCTTTGATGTTGCGATAAACGGTCGCAATTCCAAGGCGGGGCACATGCAGGCAGGCAAGGTCTAGAACCTCTTGGGCGAGCAAGGGCCTTCCGGCTTGTTCAATCGCTTCTCGAATCGCCGCACGCTGTCGCGTGGAGCGCTCGGCTTTGGGAGCGTCACTGTTATGCATACCCGTATCTTACCTACATCAATATTGATATTGTATTATCATTATTGAATTGCATGGGTGATTTCCACGCTTAACCAGCATTTCCCAACTTTTCTTCTTCGATAATGTCGTCAGCACCGAAGCACGAGCATGTGCACCACGAGCACTCCCACTCTGGCCACTCGCATGCGCCAACCGCGATTGTCTACGCACCGCCTGCGCTACATAGTCCAGTGCTAAGTGGAGTGGGGCAGCGTGTGGCAGTTGTCTGCGGGGTGGTGTGTGTCGTTTGGCTGGCGGTGTTTTGGGCGCTTCAGAACAATGGGTAAGCTGCTTGCGCAAGCCTCGTTGGCACCAGACATAGCGCTGACAAACTTGACGGTCGCCTACGATGGGCATCCGGCGGTGCATCATTTGTCCGGAACGTTCTCGTCGGGCTCGCTCACAGCGATTGTCGGTCCAAATGGCGCCGGCAAAAGCACGTTGCTGTCAGCCTTGTCTGGTCAGATCAAAGGGATCGAGGGATCTATTCGTTTCGGCGATACGCCACACATTGATTTGGCTTATCTACCGCAGCAGTCCGCGATCGATCGAGAGTTCCCAGTTCGTGTCCTTGATGTTGTTGTGCTCGGGGCATGGAAAGTCATGGGGAGTTTTTTGCCTGCCTCGCGTGAGGTCAGGCAGCGAGCAACCGAAATGCTTGCGGCGGTTGGTCTTGTCGGATTCGAGCGGCGTTTTATTGGCGAGCTATCGGTTGGTCAATTGCAACGTGTTCTGTTTGCACGCCTCTTGATGCAGGATGCGCCGATCATCTTATTAGATGAGCCGTTTAACGCGTTAGACACGCGAACGGTTGAAGACTTGCTGCAAGTTGTTCTGGATTGGCATCATCATTCGCGTACCGTGATTGCTGTCTTGCATGATCTGGAGATGGTGCGTCGATACTTCCCACAGACACTTTTATTAGCGCGTGAGGCAATCGCCTGGGATGCCACAGAGACGGTGTTAAGTACAGATAATTTGTCCCGAGCCCGTGCCACAGCTGAATACTGGGATGATCGTGCACCTTGGTGCGTCCGAGCGCCTGAGCAAGAGGGGCGCTTCTAATGGTGTTGGACGCTCTGCAACAAATATATAACTTCGTGCTTTTGCCATTCGTCGATTATGGTTTTATGCGACGCGCGCTCGTTGCGTGTGTGGCAATTGGCTTAGCGTGTGGTCCTATCGGTACGATTTTGGTGCTGCGACGCATGAGTCTGGCTGGGGATGCGATCGCGCATGCCGTACTACCTGGCGCTGCAGTCGGATTTATATTTTTTGGGCTATCGCTACCTGCGATGACGATTGGCAGTTTTGTTGCTGCCGCCTTGATGGCGCTGCTTGCTAACTTAGTGACGCGCTGGACCAAACAAAAGGAGGATGCGAGTTTTGCCTCGTTCTACCTCATTTCTTTGGCGCTTGGCGTGTTGCTGATCTCCACCAGTGGAAGCAAAGTAGATTTGTTGCATTTTCTGTTTGGTAGCGTTCTTGCGACGAATGATGAATCACTGATCATGATTGCATGTGCCTCGACCATTACCTTGCTGGTCCTTGCGGTGATATGGCGCCCACTCATCATTGAGTGCTTTGATCCGGCATTTTTACGTACTGTCGGTGGTCGTGGTGGGCTGATCCATCAGGTATTTATGTTGATAGTCGTTTTGACGTTGGTGTCTGGCTTTCAAGCGCTGGGGACTTTGATGGCAGTAGGACTTCTCATGCTTCCTGCGACAGCTGCCCGATTTTGGTGTTACGGCGTCATCGCTCGCGCGAGTGTTGCGGCCTGCATGGGAGCTGTAAGCGCCGTGATCGGTTTGCTGATTTCTTATCACGCTAATTTTCCATCGGGGCCCAGCATTGTGCTTGTGGCAGGTGCGCTTTACTTAATTTCATTGTTTTTTGGTTCGCGAGATAGTCTTAGACAGGTGTGGTTTCCTGCCCCACAACATAAGGAGTCATGATGCGCGTTGGCATATTTCATTCGTTTCGTTTATTGGTGCTACTGAGTCTTGCGAGTGTGATGGCGGCGCCAGTAGTGGCTCAGCCGTTGCCCGTCGTGACAAGTTTTTCAATCCTTGCTGATCTCGTAAAAGTGATCGGTGGCTCGCACGTTGAAGTCACGAGCTTGGTTGGACCGAATGCGGATGCGCATGTTTTTGATCCTACCCCGGCTGACGCTAAGCGTCTTGCGGGTGCGAAACTTGTAGTCATCAATGGTTTGGGCTTTGAGGGCTGGATGGATCGCTTGATCAAGTCCTCTGGGTATCGTGGCTCAGTTACCGTGGCAAGCCGAGGCGTAAAGACAATTCAAGAGGCGGCAGGGCATGGTCATCAACATGGTCATAGCCATAGTCATGCGGCCGATCCGCATGCCTGGCAGAATCCTTTGAATGTTAAACAGTACGTACAAAACATACGGCTCGCGCTTGCGGCGGCAAAGCCTGCAGCGGCACAAGAGTTCGAACAGCGTGCGCAAGCTTATAGTCGTGACTTAGATGCACTGGATCAGTCAATCCGGGAACGTTTGAAACCCATTCCCGTCGCACAGCGGCGTATTGTTACCTCGCACGATGCGTTTGGATATTTTGCAGCCGCCTATAACGTTAAGTTCTACCCTTTGCAGGGGTTGTCGACAGGAAGTGAGCCCTCGGCCGCAGATGTTGTCCGTATCATCGACCAGATAAAGAAGAATAAGGTCACCGCGATTTTTGTTGAAAATATATCGGATGCACGCGTTCTTGAACGGATCACAAAAGAGAGTGGGGCGCGCATCGGTGGAACGCTCTATGCCGACGCGCTCTCTGAGCCAGGCACTGCTGTGGATACCTACTTGAAACTAATCGAACACAATGCGGCGACCATTATCAAAGGACTCGCTGCAGCGCAGTAACGATGTGTTACAAAATTGCCGTGCATTTTTTGCAAATGAGAATCATTATCGTTTAAAATGCACGCATGGATGTCTTTGCTCATGCGTTAAACCCCGCTTCAAAAAAGCCAAATCCCCAAAATATAGGGATGCCAGGCTTGTCGCAGCACGGTGTTATCCACACGACTAGTCAGGCGCTGTTCTGCAACGCCATTGAGATTCATATCCAACATGATGGTGTGTTGTATCGCCTGCGCAAAACCTCTCTCGGTAAGTTAATTCTCACTAAATAAAATTCGTATCACGGTCCCGAACTACTCAGGGCCGTGAAGATTCTGTAATACGCACAAGCCAGCCGTCGCCAGCCAGTGCCTAAGATGCTTTAGGACACACTATGCTGAGCAAAACGCGCGCATCTCTTTATGTATTAGCACTTGGAATACACCTACCCCGTCTAGTCATAGCGGATACGGATTCCCCACTGAACACCTCAGCGAACCGGCTTGAAGAGGTCACGGTGAGTGCAACACGCAGCACCCGGCGCATTGAGGACGTGCCTGCCTCTGTCACAGTAATCGGTGCGCAAAAAATAGAGCAAGAGGGTGCACGCGATATCAAAGACCTGTTTCGTAATGAGCTTGACGTCAGCGTGCGCGCCGGGCCAACACGCTTCGGCATGGGCGGGAACTCCAGCGCCCGAGCGGGTAATGAAGGGATCAACATTCGCGGACTCGGAGGCAATCAAGTCCTCATGTTGGTTGATGGCATCCGAATTCCAAATGGCTTCAATTTTGGGGCCTTTGCGACCGGACGTGGCGACTTCCTTGATATTGATGGTCTCAAGTCAGTCGAGGTGTTGCGTGGACCCGCTTCGACGCAATATGGCAGTGACGGTCTAGCCGGCGCCGTGAGCTTCCGCACGCTTGACCCAAGCGATCTGCTTCGCTCGCAATCGGTGGCGGCATTCTCGCGACTGAGCTATGCGAGTATCGATCGGTCGACGGCAGCAACGCTTGCGGCAGCAGGTCAACGAGAGGCGTGGCAGGGGATGGTGCTCGGCAGCTATCGCTTGGGACACGAGACGGCAACACATGGCGATGATGCATCAAAAACTTTGATGCGTACACAAGCGAATCCAGCCAATTATCGTAATCGTTACCTGTTAGGCAAAGCCGTCTATTCCCTCAGTGCAGCGCAGCAACTCACACTCACGGCAGAGTCTCAATATCGCACTCAAGCAACCGAGGTCTATTCGGCGCGCGCACTGCGACCGACGACTCCACGCGCTACGCTAGACTTCGATACACGCGATCGTATTGAACGTGACCGCCTCTCTCTTGAGCACCGAGTGACTGATTTCAACGCGGCTTGGGTGCAAAGCGCAGAGACGAAAATTTATTGGCAAGATGCCCTTGTCAATCAGTTCACTGAAGAGGAGCGTGTTCGGTCCCAACCACGAACCCGCGATAACACCTACCGCACTCGCCTGGTCGGGCTCACTTCGCAATTTGAATCGAACCTGTCTGGCTGGGTTAATCAGAAATTAACCTATGGGTTCGACTGGAGCCAAGCTCAAGTGTCTGGGCTACGCAATGGAACCGTGCCACCCTATGGTGAGGTGTTTCCGGTCAAGCCGTTCCCCGACTCACGGTACACGCAAAGCGGCATCTTCGGTCAAAGTGAAATCGAGCTTGGATCTGTCAGCGTGATTCCAGGCCTGCGCTTTGATCACTATCAGATATCCCCGTCAAACGATTCTTATGTGGGTGCCACGCCACAAAGGTCGCAGGGTCAGGCGGTAACGCCAAGGCTTGGCGCAGTGTGGAAATGGATGCCGGCTGTCTCGCCCTACGCCCAGATCGCGCGCGGATTCCGGGCGCCAACTCCTGAGCAGGTCAATAATGGATTCAGCAATCTTGCTGCTGGCTACACGAGTATCGGAAATCCCGAGCTCAAGCCTGAATATGCCGATAGCATCGAGCTAGGCGCCCGCGGATCGATCCAGGGTTTTCGTTACAGCATTGCTGGGTTTGATAACCGATATAAAAACTTTATTAGCCAGCAGCGGATCGCTGGCCGGGGCCGCCCTACAAATCCCTTTGTATACCAGTATGTGAATCTAAGCACCGCGCGTATTCGGGGAGTCGTTCTTAGTTCCGATACAAAAATCGACGATCGCTGGAGCCTTCAAGCTGGCATTGCCTATCTCGAAGGGACGACCGAAATCAACGGACGTGTGCAACCGCTAGATAGCGTTGAGCCACTCAAAGCGATCGTTGGTGTGCGTTATGACGCCGGCCAGTGGGGGGCACGTGGAAACATTACCTACAGCGCACCCAAATCGGTGGGTGATATTGCACAAGCCGTAGAGACACAGTTTGCGCCAGGAGCCAGCACGGTCCTCGACCTAGGTTGGTTCTGGAAGCCGAATCGCAATTTAACGCTCAACGTAAATATCAATAACGCGTTCGATGCCAAATATTGGCGCTGGTCGGATATGCGCGGGCTTGAAGAGGCAAGTGCTGTCAAGGATGCCTATACCGCTGCCGGTCGAAATGTCCAGTTTTCATTGCGCTATGACTACTAAAGAGGCCACCATGGTACTTACTCAAGAGACGATTAAAAATTCTTATCATGCAATGCGTCGCATACACGGGATGCGGGTGCGTGATATCGCACAGCAGTTAAATATCACCGAAGGGCAGCTTATCGCAGCACATCTGGGCGATGCAGACTGCGCGACAGATGCAGATCAAATCGCTATATCGAATTCCTTGAATGTTATCCGTATATCTGATGATTGGCCTGCAATGTTGGAGTCGCTTGAGGCTTTAGGATCCGTCATGGCGTTGACACGCAACCACGCGTGTGTGCATGAGAGCATTGGGCATTACAGAAATATTAGCCATCGAAATGGTATCGGGCTTATTCAGGGTGAGGCAATTGAATTGCGCGCTTTCTATCGTGCATGGCGTTTTGCTTTTGCGGTGACTGAGTCGAGGCAGGCATCCTCAAGTTCAGCTGTAAGCTCGGATGACACGACACAGTACAGTTTGCAGTTTTTCGATGAAACCGGTGTCGCGATACATAAAGTGTTTATGCGCCCTCAGAGCGATCTGCAGCAGTATCACCACTTCGTGAAGCGGTTTCGGTATCCGGACCAGACAATAGGAGAGTTTGCCCGTGTGCCGAGCCGCCCGGCGCCGAGTCGTTGCGTCACTGAGCATGTTGATGTCCGAGCTTTTCATCAGGCATGGCGAAATCTTAACGATACACATGAATTTTTCGATTTGCTGAAACGATTTTCAATTTCTCGTATTGCGGCGCTGCGCTTAGCTGAAAGCGATTTCGTTCAGCCACTGCAGCTAGACCAAATTGAGTCTCTCTTGCATCGCGCATCTGAGCAGAAAATCCCTATTATGGTTTTTGTAGGGAATCAGGGGATGCTGCAAATCCACTCAGGCACGGTGAGTAGAGTAGTGCGCAGCAAAGCTTGGCTAAATGTACTGGACGATCACTTTAATTTACATTTGTTGCTTGAGAGCGTCAGGACGCTTTGGCTAGTAAAGAAACCAACACAAAATGGCTATGTCACGTCGATTGAGGCGTTCGATGAACATGGTGAGCTTGTCGTGACATTTTTTGGAGAACGTGAGCTAGATAGCCCTGAGCTTCAAACGTGGAGGGAATTGACGGAATCGTTGGCGATGGAGGCTGAGGCATGCCTTCATTGAGACTGTTGCCCACTGGCCTCATTGGTCGACGCCAGCTGCTGCAAGCGGCTTGCCTAAGTGTTTTGTCGGGAATCACAGACGCAAACGCAGCTCAAGTGCGACCTAATTCCAAGAGACGCGTTGTGTGTGTCGGAGGTGGGCTAACCGAGATCGTTTGTGCCTTAGGACAGGAGTCTAGTCTCGTTGGTGTGGATACAACGTCGAGATTTCCCCTCGGTGTGCGACGTTTACCTAGTGTGGGATACGCCCGTAATCTGTCTTTGGAAGGCATTCTTGCCTTGGCGCCACAGAATGTGATTGTGAGTCAAGACGCCGGACCGATTTCGGTATTGTCACGTTTGCGAAGCGCTGGTGTTGCTGTGTCGACTGCTGAGGATGGTTATACAGCCGAGGCACTGATTTTGCGGGTCAAGCAGCTCGGTCGGATCTTGAGGTGCGAGGAACGGGCCAAATCACTCGCTGAGAAACTGCGGCGAGAGTGGGGTGCTGTGGTACTGCACACACTCGCGCCACAGACCAATGCCCGGGTGATGTTCATTCTGGGGCAATCGCCTGGTCAGTTTATCGTCGCGGGTTCGGGTACTGGCGCGCATGCGATGCTGCAACACGCAGGGTTGCAAAACGCCTTTGCGGGCACGGCGGGCTATCGTCCCATTACAACGGAGGCCTTGATCGCCGCCCAGCCGGATTTGCTTGTCCTGACACAGCCTGACTCCATGGCTCACCAGAGTGCTTCAGGTGCAAGCGAATCGATCATGCAGATTAAAGGCCTAGCAATGACACCGGCTGCGCACGAATCGAGATGGCTCGTGTTTGACACCATGTTTCTCTTGGGCTTTGGGCCGCGCATGCCAGATGCGATATTGGCGTTACGACGCGCTTCAAGCGAGGCGATGCGGGTATGAGTCGGATTCTGCGCAACAGTGCCGCGTCCGCAACGCTTGGTCTGCTAATCGTGTTGCTCTTGGCTGTCCTAGGCGCAACACACTTTGGTGCGCTAGTACTCGATCAATCTGCATGGCTGTTCTGGCTGGACACACCAGACATCGATATGTTGGCGGTTAGTAATCGACAAATCTTATGGGATATCCGTTTGCCTCGCGTGCTGTTTGCGGCGTTAATCGGTGCCAGCCTGGGTTTTTCAGGAGCGTTGACACAGGCATTGTTTCGGAACCCCCTGGCGGAGCCGGGTTTACTTGGTATTTCCTCAGGCGCCGCGTGTGCAGCGGCACTATCGATTGTTTTTTTGACACAGAGTCAGGCTTTAGGTGGTGCGGCCACGCACTGGCTCGTGCTGCCTCTGATCGCCTTTAGCGGTGCAGTACTTGTGTGTTTATTGCTCGATGGTGTGTCTCGCCGCTGGATGGCTGGTTCCATCGCAGGGCTGCTTTTGACTGGGATTGCAATCAATGCACTTGCGGGAGCTGTGATTGGGTTGTGTGCCTATACGGCGACAGATAGCCAGCTACGTAGTCTCACTTTCTGGACACTCGGCACGCTATCCAACGCAAGCTGGACGCTAGTCACCGTAGTCAGTGGCTTATTGGTGGGTGTCTGGGTTGCGACGCTTGGGCTCGTGCAGAGGCTCAACGCACTGTTGCTTGGGGAAAATATCGCCCGGCATGTGGGGGTTTGCTTACCAAGCCTACGGTTACGGGTCGTCTTGATCGTGGCGGCCCTAGCTGGCTTTGCTGTGGCATTTTGTGGCGTGATTGGCTTCGTTGGGCTCGTGGCACCGCATTTAGTGCGCATGACAGCAGGCGCTGATCTGCGACGCGTTTTACCGCTATCTGCAATTGGTGGGGCTATTTTGCTAATTTGTGCCGACACCTTGGCGCGAACGATTGCTGTACCCGCCGAGGTGCCTGTGGGGATCTTTACCGCGTTGTTGGGTAGCTCCTTCTTTTTGTGGTTGCTAGTGCGAGGCAAAGGAAGGACGGCATGAGTCATCGTCTCGTTTGTCAGTTACGTCTGCACGAGGCACGCGCACGAATTGGGTCTATGGACTTTGGCCCCTTTACTTTCGATATCGCTCCAGGTGAGCGTATCGCCATTCTTGGTCCGAGCGGCGCCGGAAAGTCATCCTTGCTTAAATTGATATCGGGTGAGTGCGCGACCGCCTCTGGCATCCTGAACTTGATGGGAAGGCCTCTCAGTACCTTTGGTCCGACTGCATTGAGTCATCTGCGGGCGGTCTTGCCCCAGGCATATCAAAATACCTTTGATATGCCAGTAAAGCTCGTCATTGGATTGGGCAGATTAGGTAAGCATTTTGATCAGAACTCCGATCAGATCATCAGGCAGTCGGCATTATTGGCGCGTGCGGACCACCTTCTGGAGCGAACAACAGTCGGATTGTCTGGCGGTGAGCTTGCACGTGTCCATCTTGCACGTGTCTTTGCGCAGCTTTGGGAGGCACGCGGTGGGTTATTGCTAGTCGATGAACCGTTTGCTGCATTTGACCCGGGCCTTGCTCTTGAGCTTTCTGAGCAATTGGAAATGTTCACTCGGCTACGTGGCCATACCTTGATCGCTGTGTTGCATGATGTGCAGCTTGCACTGCAACGATTTGACCGACTGATCATGCTTGAACGTGGACAACAGTTTGCGGATTGTTCAGCGTCTTTGAAAGCCTTGCCAGACTTAGAGCGTCTGTTTGGTGTGCACTTCTTGGTGCATCGAATTGATGATGTCTTGTTTTTACGCGCAACCACTTCGACGAGGGATCGATAATGTATTTTTTTCATTGTTTTGATCGGCGGCCAATTCTGCCGGCGCTGTTGATACATCTGCTCATCGCTTCGGCGCTGATCTTCTTCGCCGTCGTGGATTGGCAACAAGTCGGTAGCGTTCATCCCTTCGCGAAAACTGATAGCGTATTGATGATTGCTATCTCTGATATACAGCCTGCCGAAGTTGGAGCGAGCGAGTACGCGTTTGTCGATGATCTACCCGTCGCCATCCCTGAAGAATCAGCGAAACCATCGGAAGCGGAGATCCCCAGCGAAGCCGTCAGTCCTCCGTTGCCAACGGTTAAACAAGTCAAGGAAACGTTGCGTGTCGCAACCAAGCAGGGGGGTGTCGTAGATGGACAACCGAGCGCCTCCCGAGGTGACGTCGGACAAGATGCTCACGCACGAGCACAACATCATCTTAATCCACCGCCTGACTACCCGATGATGCTGCGTCAGCGAGGAATCGAAGGGACGGTATGGTTACGGGTACGCGTTGATCGCTCGGGTTTGCCTGAGCAAATCGTTTTGTTTAAAACCAGTGGCTATCGGCTATTCGATGAGTCTGCGTTGCGCGCCGTCGCGCGTTGGCGCTTTAAACCCGCGAGATCGCAGGGGACCGCCATGGCAAGTTGGGTGGAGTTTCCCGTCCGGTTTACTTTGCAGGGGTAGTAAGCCCTGTCTGGCTGGCAGTCTCTTTGCGGATGCGAGCAATGCTTTGCTCTAGATTATTCCAGGCGGCTTTGTCGGGTGCGAAGCGGGCACGCATATATTGCACTAACGCACTAACCTGCTCGTCTTCGAGTTGGCCGGCAAAGGACGGCATAAAACCGATCGCTTGGCTCGCAGGCTTACGTACGCCTTCCAGAATCACACGAATGACATTGTCTGGCTTATCGCTGTGTAAGTTCGTGTTGAGCGCCAGCGGGATATTCGCACCGAGGAGCTTGGGTCCATCGCCGTCGTGATGACACGCAGCGCAAGCCATCGTGAACATTCTTTGGGCAGGTCCGAGCAAAGTCGCGCTAGAGGTTTTGGCTGCTACAACATAATCTTGTGCCGCGTGTGTTGCTTGGGCGGGTGTGGCCGCGTCTTGAAACGAAGCGAGATAGTGGGCCATCGCTTTGATATCGCTGTCCGGGACGGATGCGAGTTGCTGCACAACCGGTGCCATTGGGCCGCCAGCACTACCGTGTTGTCCACTAAAACCCGTACGTAAATAATCGTAGAAAGATTGCTCAGTCCATCTGACCGGTGACTTCGATGCGGCGGTTAAAGCGGGCGCTTCCCAGCCTTTGATCCAAGCACCAGATAAAAATCCCTGCCCAAGCTTTTCGCCACCAAGCATATCGCGAGGTGTATGGCAGGCCGTGCAGTGTCCAACACCGTTCACGAGATATGCGCCACGGTTCCAAAGCTCGCCTTGATCAGCAAGCAAAGTCTGTGAGGTGGCGGGCTCGCTGTATAAGGCATTCCAGACAGCCATGAGAGGACGATACGAAAACGGTGCTGATAGTTGCGTCGCTGGGTTGTTTTGTGCGACGGGTGCTTGCACCATTAAGTAGGCATAAATCGATGTAATGTCCTCATCCGTCATGTTTTTAAATGACGTGTACGGAAATGCGGGATAGAGCAGATGTCCGTCTCTCGATACGCCATCGCGCATCGCACGCCTAAAAGCGGGTAGGGACCAAGCACCAATGCCGCTATCTTTATCTGGCGTTAAGTTCGTGGAATAGACCGTGCCAAAGGGCGTCTGTATTCCAAGACCGCCCGCATTGGGCTGACCACTCGGCGCAGTGTGACAGGTCACACAATTACCCAGTGCGACCAATTGTCGACCCTTCTCTATGGTTTGTGGTGAATACAGAGCCGGGTTGAACTGAGTAATGGGCGCAATAGGCGCAGGCCCACGTAAGCCGAGCCAGCCTAGTGACAGACCTGCCACGCCGGCAAGCACGGCGGCCAGTCTTTTTGCAAAAGGTCTTCGCGTCGGCCAATGCGCATTCGGGTTCGCTGCGGCGGGCAGCGCCCGTTGTATGGGTTGTTCAGCTGGGTAACCAGGCTGGGTTACGGGAGGCAGGGGGTTGAGTGCTGCTCGTACCACTTCTGGTGTGAAAGGCGGCTGACGAAATCGAATGCCGGTTGCATCAAATATTGCATTGGCGATTGCTGCAGTACCGGGAACGGACGAAGATTCTCCCGCACCAAGTGGTGCCTCGTTGGGACGAGGCATTTGTAAGATATCGATCACCGGCACTTGACGGAAATTCAGAATAGGATAAGAGCCCCATTCACGCGTTGCTACAGTGTTGTCTTGCTTTCGTACCGGTACGCTCTCGTGCAGCGCACGGCTGGTGGTCTGGACCACATTGCCGTGCACTTGATGCTCTACACCTGCTGGGTTGATTGTCATGCCGGCATCGTGCCCAACCACGACGCGTTTGACATGGACCTCACCCGTGTGACGGTTTACTTCGACGTCCGCCACCCATGCTGCCCATGCTGCACCGAACCCAGGCCACTTGCTATGGATATAACGGGCATAGGCAACACCTTGGCCGCGCAACATATCGCTATCGGTGGGTTGCAACTGGGGTTCAGTATGACGCAGCCAGCCAGCTTTGTCGGCCGTTGCCTGCAAGAGTTCTCTTGCGCGTGGATCGTCTAAATAGCGTAGGCGGAACTCGACCGGATCAACGCCCGCTTGCGTCGCAAGTTCGTCAATATAGGATTCGTGCGCGAACGAATTTGGCAATGCGGATACGCCACGTAACCAGGAGGCCCGAAGAATCGGCGGCATGTCATTGACCGTCACCCTCAGATTCCCAACTTGATAGGGTGGGCGAGCCGTACGATCACCCATTTCGTAAGTTTGGGCGAGAGGCTCAATCGTGCGTGTCAGTAACAGCGCAAGAGTCGGGGCGCCATTTGAGGGATAAGAGGTTTGAAAGTCATAGGCTGCAAAGTCGCCCGCAGCATCCAACCCTCCACGTACTTGCATCCACTGCGCTGCGCCTTTTGGTTCCCAGAGGTTCTCTTGCTCACGGGTGAGCTGCACACGTACGGGTGCACCGACCGCACGCGACAGCAATACTGCGTCGGCTGCTACATCATCGGCGCCATTACGCCCATAGCAGCCTGAGGCTTCCATTCTTACGATTTCAATGTCTAGGTCGGTCAGCCCGCTCAGGCGCGCGAGATCGGCGCGCAACACATGTGGGTTTTGTGTGCCGGCCCATACAGTGAGCTTATACGGTTCAGCGTTTGACCAGTCTGCAATCGCGCAAGACGGTCCGATTGAGGCATGCATCTGATAGGGCCAGATGTAAGTGCGTGAGAGCTCAGTACCCCCATCCTGTAGCGCAGCATCGATATTGCCTTCGTTGATGAGTTCGCGCGGTGTCGAGGGATTTGCCCGTAGCGCGTTCTCAAGATGACTCAGGTCGGGCAGGCCGGGCCAATCTTTCCAGACAACACGCAACTGGCTAGCCGCTTGCTCGGCGAGTTCTTCGCGTTCGGCAACAATACCGATGAAGTCACGAATGACGACCACGGCTTTGATGCCAGGGATATGGGCAATCGAGGTCTCGTCAACAGACTCCAGAAGGTTGCCAACAAAGTCACCATGGTCGGCACCTGCGTAAGGTGGTCTGACCACCCGACCGTGCAGCATTCCAGGCACACGCATGTCGTGAACGAACGTCAGTTGCCCGGTTGCTTTACCTGGGATGTCAACGCGTGGAATCGGTTGCCCAATCGTATGATGATCTTCTTGGGCCTTAAGACTAACGGAAGGATCAAGCAACAAACGAATGTTGGTCTCACCAATGAGCGCGGCATAGGTCACGCGTTCAGTGTCACGGCCGACTTGTTCGTAAAGAACCTCACCACGCTCTGTGCGCAGGCCGTTCGCGTGCGTATTCCATTTTGCTGCGGCGGCTTGAAGCATCCAGCGTCGCGCTTGCGCTGCCGCTTGGCGCAGAGGAGGGCTGTGAAGTTGTATTGAACCGCTTGCAATGGTTGGCCCCTGATTGGGTGCGCGACCGGTATCGCCGAGAATCACCTCAACTTGATCCATGGGGACATCAAGTTCTTCTGCAACGATTTGACCTAAGGCAGTGCGCAGGCCTGTTCCAAGGTCAACATGTCCGTGCAGTGCAACGATACGTCCATCAGACCATACCGACAGCAATACCTCCTGGCCTTCGGCCGGATTTGCGGGCACCGCAGCGGGTTGCCCCTTGGTTGGTGGAGGGGCAGGCAGTGGCTCCCGTACGACAAGTAATACCCCTGAGGCATCCAGAAAGTCTTTGCGCAGCCGTAGTGTGTTGCTAAGTGCCATTGCGCGTTACCCGAGAGTGTTTAGCATCTTGCATCATTTGTGCTGCACGCTGCACGGCGCGCATGATCTCGATATGCGTGCCGCACCGACAAAAATTGGCGGATAACTCAGACCGGATCTCTTGTTCGGTGGGTGACGGGTTCCGGGCGAGCAAGGACGCTGTCATCATAATCATGCCGTTAAGGCAGTATCCGCATTGTGCAGCCTGCTCGGCGATGAATGCCTGTTGAATGAGGTGAGGCTCTGCAAGTGATCCCAGCCCCTCTAAGGTCGTGATGGCCCGGCCTTGAATGCCCTCAATGGGGATGACACAGGAGCGCGCGGCTTGCCCATCAACGAGGACCGTACAGGCGCCGCATTGGCCAAGGCCGCAACCGTATTTGGGTCCATTGAGCCCAAGGTCGTTCCGTAAAAAATTGAGAAGAGGTGTATCTGGATCGAGGCGGGTCTCAAGTGCCTGACCATTAACTGTCAGTGCCAGAGGTTTAGCGTTGCTGTGCTGTACAGTCATGGGTGCTACAGGCTCAGATAAGCACGTCGTACGGCTTCGTTTTCGTCGAGTTCGCGCATCGTGCCTGAAAAACGGATTTGCCCTTTTTCTAGAACATACGCGCGGTCGCACACAAGGTTAGCAAAGTGTAGATTCTGTTCAGATAACAAAATACTGACCCCTTGTTGTTTAAGAGCCAAAATCATCTGCGCCATTTGCTCGACAATGACGGGAGCGATTCCCTCAGACGGTTCGTCGAGAAGAATCAGGTATGGGTTTCCCATTAAGGAGCGCGCGACGGTCAACATTTGTTGTTCACCACCACTCATTCGTCCGCCAGGGCGAGTTGGCATCTCGCCAAGATTGGGAAAAAGTTTAAATAGTTTTTCCGGTGTCCAGTGCGGCGCGGGGTCGCCGCTCGGCCAATGACGGGCTGCTTGGCGCCCAACCTCAAGATTTTCGAGAACGGTGAGGTCTGTAAAAATACGCCGATCTTCTGGTACGAAGCCTAAACCCATCGCAGCGATCTCGTGCGTCGCGCGCTGCGAGATATCTTGATCCATGAAATGTAGTTGCCCACGCCGCTTATCCATCAGTCCCATAATGGATTTCATTGTGGTGGACTTGCCGGCGCCGTTGCGCCCCATGAGTGCAACGACTTCACCGCGTGCAACACTAAAGTCCACGTCATAAAGAATTTTTGCAGCACCATACCAAGCCTGCAGTCCAGAAACTGTGAGGAGAGTCTGCTGACTCATGGCGCAACCCCCGCTAGTTTTGCTGGCTTGAGCTCAAAGGTGCTACCACCCCCAAAATAGACTTCTTGGACGTTGCGGTTGTCCCGTATGGAGTCAGGGGTGCCGTGTGCGATGAGTCGCCCGCGTGCCAGCACGCTGATGCGATCAGCGTAGGCGAAGACAACATCCATACTGTGCTCGGTAAAGAGTACAGCAATTCCGCGCTCAATTACCAGGCGCTTGGTCATCGCCATCATGTCGTTTCTTTCTTTGGGTGCCATACCAGCGGTCGGCTCATCCATCAATAAGAGCTTGGGGTCGTTGGCGAGAGCAATCGCAAGTTCGACACGCTTGACATCGCTATAAGCAAGTTCGCTGCAGGGGCGGTCAGCTTGTTCCTGCATACCTACTTGGCTTAGGAGTTCTAGTGCTTTGTCTCGCGCATGTGCAGAGGCAGATTTAAAAAATGAAAACAGCTGATTGTCGTGCGATAACAAGGCCATCTGAACGTTTTCAATGACAGTGAGCGATGAAAAGGTTTCGGCGATCTGAAAGCATCTGCCCACGCCTAAGCGCCAAATCGCGCGTGGTGCGAGGCCGATGAGCTCTGTGCCATCCATTTTGATTGAGCCTCGGTCGGCTTTGAGTTGACCGTTCACCATGTTGAAGGTCGTCGATTTGCCTGCACCGTTGGGTCCGATCAGGGCGAGCAGCTCACCTGCCTTGAGATCAAAATCAATTCCATCGACAGCTTTAACACCGCCGAACGACTTCCCAAGTCCGCGCACTGTCAGCAGAGTCATGCGGCCTCCTTGCGTGCTGCTTTAATGCGCTCAGTAATTTGCGCGGCAAAGCCAGCAATGCCTTGGGGAAAGAGTAAAACGAGTAAAAGAATAATCGCACCTAGCATGGCACGCCAATATTCTGTGTTGCGTGCAACGGTGTCGTGTAGCCATGTAAAGGTAAACGCCCCGACTATTGGGCCAGCAAGGGTTTGAATGCCACCCAAGAGCACCATAACTAGGCCATCAATGGAACGACTCACGTGCAAGCTTTCCGGTGAAATACTTCCCTTAGAGAACGCAAACAAGGCGCCTGCTAGGCCTGCAAACGTTCCGGCCACAATAAACGCAACCCATTGTATTTTTTTTACGTCGATACCAATTGCATCGGCGCGAAGAGGGGAGTCCCGGCCGGCTCGCAAGGCATAGCCAAAAGGGGAGTACAACAGCCTGCGCATGATGTAGATAGCAACCACCACCAACCCAAGCGTTACAAAGTAGTAATTCTTCTTGTCTTGTAACCACTGCGCAGGCCACACGCCTGTTAGCCCGTTACTGCCGCCTGTGAACGCATCCCACTGATAGACGATTGCCCAAGTAATTTGCGCAAAAGCGAGAGTCAACATCGCGAGGTACACGCCTGATAGCCGAACACAAAACCAGCCGTACAGAAATGCGCCAAGCGCAGCGACCGCGGGCGCTAACATCAGGCTGAGCTCCATGGGCAGGCCGAGATGACGGATGATGAGTGCCGCACCATAGGCACCCAAGCCAAAATAGGCGGCGTGACCAAAGGAGTGCAACCCTCCGGGGCCCATGATGAAATGCAAGCTTGCTGCGAACAGGACCGCGATCAGGAGATCGATCAGCAAGACCGTGACGTAGGGCGATTGTGCTGTGAGCCAAGGCATGGCAATTAAAACTAGTACCACCAAGGCGCCACCTAGCTTGTAGGCGTTTGAGGCTGGACGTAAAGGCATCTCGATTTCAGCAGCGTTTCGCGAAGCGGGTTGCGCTCGACCCAACAGGCCCCAAGGTCTAAAGACCAGGACGATCGCCATCACGAGAAACTCAACAACCAGTGTGAGTTTAGAGAATGATATTTGTATGCCAGCGATCTCGACTAATCCAAGCCAGATACAAATCGCCTTGAGCTCCGCGATGAGGAGCGCTGCAACGTAGGCACCGGGTATGGATCCCATGCCACCCACCACAACCACTACAAATGCAGCACCAATCGTGTGCAGATCCATCTCGAGACTTGCCGGTTCGCGCGGAAGCTGCAGTGCTCCGCCCAGACCCGCTAGGAGGGCACCGAGTGCGAAGACTGCGGTGAAGAGCCAGGCCTGGTTAACGCCGAGGGCTGCGACCATTTCCCGGTCTTGCGTTGCTGCGCGAACAAGAGTGCCCCAGCGCGTGCGTGTCAGCAGTAACCATAACAAGCCAAGCAGGATAGGTCCGACAACAATCAAAAATAAATCGTAAGAGGGGAAGTTACGACTCAGAATTTCAACAGAGCCTTTCAGCCCTGGGGCGCGCGGTCCAAGTAGTTCTTCTGGACCCCAAATCCAAAGTACAGCGTCTTTAATGACAAGTACCAGGGCGAAGGTTGCAAGAAGTTGAAAGAGTTCGGGGGCACGATAGATGCGCCGCAGTAGCGTGACTTCAATCGCTGCGCCCAACAAACCGACGACCAGTGGTGCCAGCAAAAGGGCTGGCCAAAAACCAATGCTCGACGAAAGTTTCTCAACGAGCGTGTACGCGACGTAGATGCCCACCATGAAAAACGAGCCGTGGGCAAAGTTCACAATCCGGGTTACCCCGAAAATCAAGGAAAGCCCCGCCGCCACTAGAAAAAGTGATGACGCGCCTGCTAGACCATTGAGCAGTTGAACAATCAAGCTTGAAAGGTCCATGCAGGCAGGGCTCCCTCGTTAGTTTGTAAAAGTATTAATCAGCAGGACGAAGTTTTTTGACTTCTTCTGCCGATGGTAGAACAGTTGCGCCATCGATATAGCGGAACGTTCCCATCACACCTTTGCCGTTCTCAACCTTAGTGCGACCGACATAGCCACCCATTGTTGACTGGTGATCCTCAGGACGGTACGTGACGCTGCCAAAAGGCGACATGAGCGTCAGACCACGGAATGCAGTGATCAGCTTCTCGGTGTCTGTGCTCTGAGCCTTTTTAATACCCGCTGCAAGAGACATGATGGCGCTATAGCCAACAACTGACCCTAGTCGTGGGTAGTCTTTGTACTTCGCCTCGTAGGCGTTCTTGAAGGCGTCATGCTCCGGTGTCTTGATCGCATACCAAGGGTAGCCTGTGACCAACCAGCCGGTTGGGCTTTCGTCTTTGAGTGGGTCTAAATACTCAGGCTCACCAGTCAGCAAGCTGACAACTTCTCGACCTTTAAACAACCCGCGGGTATTACCTTCACGCACAAAGCGCGAAAGGTCTGCGCCGAACAGCACGTTAAAAATAGCATCAGGTTTTGCGTCTGCCAGAGCTTGCACCACGCTACCGGCATCGACTTTACCCAAAGGTGTGGCTTGCTCAGCGACAAATTCGATATCTGGTTGAGCAGCCTTCATCAGTGTTTTGAAGGTCGCTGCGGCAGATTGACCGTATTCATAGTTTGGGTAAACGATTGCCCAGCGTTTCTTTTTCATGGCGCTGGCTTCTGGTACCAGCATAGCTACCTGCATATGGGTGGAAGGGCGCAGGCGGAAAGTGTAGCGGTTACCGTTTTGCCAAACGATTTTGTCTGTTAACGGTTCGCTAGCCAGAAAAAACACTTTTTTCTGCTTTGCAAAATCGGTCAGTGCCAAACCGATATGGGAAAGAAATGATCCAGTTAGAACATCGACCTTGTCGCGCGAGATGAGCTCTTCGGCGACACGTACAGCATCACCTGGGTTTGCGTTGTCATCGCGCGTAATCAGCTGTACTTTCTTACCGTTCAAGCCACCGGCAGCGTTGATTTGGTCAATCGCGAGTTCCATACCTTTCTTGTAGGGCTCCAAAAAAGCTGGCTGAGCCTTGTAGCTATTGATTTCGCCGATCTTGATGACGTCTTGGGCTGAGGCTGTCACGCACGCGCCCAGCAGTGAGGCACCTAAGACAATGGATGCCGTGATACGTTTGGTAAATATGCGACGCATGGAATTCTCCAAAAAATTAAAAGTACTCTTGTTAACGTAAGCCATCTTTACCCTCGATTTCATTTGCTTGCAGACCGCCGATGCGGGGTAAAGGGCGACCGCTATCTGTTACTGCTACTGCCACTACAATTTCCTTGGCGCCTGGAGCGTCTGTCACGCGCGCTTCAATCGCATCAAAGTGACTGCGCACGAAGGCCGCGTCTTTGTGTCCCAGAGGTACATCAATCGCACAACCTGGGCCTCCACGCTTTTTACTGGAGGGCACGAGTGCCGCACCGTGGTGCACAGCTTGCCGCAGCGGCGCGCCTAATTTTGGATGCAGAATTGCAGCAGCGTGCTCGAGCTCTCCGGCCTCGCCGACAATCGCTGCTTTGCCGTAGCTCTCTGCTTCCTCGGGGGTGATGCCAAGTGCCTCAACACATTTATTGCCCAGAAGAGCACCTAATTCTTCGCCGATCTCAATCAAAGCGTCAAGGTTTTGGCTGTAGGCGCCCGCGTAAGGGTTCTCAATGACGGCGATGGCAAGTGCTCTGCGGGTTGGGGGCGAGATGAGCTGACCCATTTCAAGATGGGTCTCATCAACCTGAACGATGAGCTTGCGAATCTTTGCTGCCATGCGGGCTCCTGATTTCTGTGTGCTGCGTTAGTGAATATGGTTGCGTACAAGCGCAGGTGAGTCCGTCGTGACAACCCAGCCTTGGCAAGTCAATATGCAGGCAGAGATTAAACCGCTTTGCTTCATTTGTAGAGCCTGCTGTAAACCCTGCTGTAAGGCCTGGCGAACGGTGTCTGGGTCTAAAGCTGGCACATGTACCGTCACTAGTCTGTGACCGAGATCGGAGTTGTCTTTTACCGTGCTGGCGGGTTGTCTCTCAACTGCCGGGTGGTCTGTGTTGACGGCATTCGCGATGACCGTTGCAGCTGCATCGGCCAAAGCTGCCGTTTCTGCCAGGACGGTCACGCTGTCGGCAATACCCAAAGACAGGCTGCGCCCGCGCCAACCACTGGTTGCAACGCCTCGAACCGGCATTGTGAAATCAATACTGAGCGTTCCGTCGAGCGTGATTCCTTCTCGCAGCGCGTGCGCATCAAGTTTTGCAATATCGGCAAACAAGCCGATGTCGACTTTTGTTCCTGGGGTTAAGTGCAGCGCGATATCGCCGCCATTATTTACCCAGGCACGCGTCACGCCTGGCTGGGCATAAAATCCGATCAGTGCTTGCGCAACAGAACCTGCGACGGCGGCCATCGGTGTAATGAAGTCGCTCGCACAGCGTTGGCAGGCGTGCCACATCGCTTGCGCAATCGGACCAGTCAGCGGACAGGCTGATAGTGTGTTTACGGGTTGGCGAAGTACCGGCAATTCGCCGACCAACTCCGATAGGATCGTTGCGAAGCGTTCGGATGCCGCGTGATGCGCGGCAGTCACTGCCTCGCAATCACCTTCGGCATGGGCCACGATATCGATTGGGCCGTGCTGAAAGTGTCGCCGTCCATCATCCATAATGAGGGAAGTCGCGCGTGACATCTTCGCTTAACCCAACATTGGTGGCATACCTAACGGCCATTGCGTGTCTGCGTGGGGGGCTACCCACAATCTACTTTGAGGAGCCCCGTCATCGTGCCAAGCACCTTCTCGCAGAACCTGATCTAGTCCTCGCACGTAGTCGACATGGCCACCCAGACGCTTGAAATCGTCTGCACGCATGCTGAACTCAATTGGCGCAACGATAGCTGGTGTCGGAACTGTGCCAAAGCTATTGTCTGGCATACGGAGCACATCCACCATGACGGTGATACCCCCGCCTGGCCATACGTAGGCGGGCGCTCCACCGCACGTGACATTGACCAGCGCCTGCTTGATCGCACGTGTCAGCAAAATTGGGTTGTTTGTTACTCCAGCGCGCAAACTACCTCCAGCGCCACCCAGGAACAAAACTGAAGCGAGAGACGGCTCGCAGTTTTCACCAATACGGTCGATCACAGTTTGAACGGCTGCGGGCATCGCTTGTTCAATCGGGCGTAACTGCTCATCCAGCACATACCAGGATGCATGCTCGCCCGTCGTTGATGTCATCAGTAGCCTTAGGCCCGGCCAGGCGATCTCAGTGTCCCAACTCTCAATGATGCTTAAGGGGTCGGCAATATCGGTGCCACCCCAGCCCGTGCCAGGGTTTGCAACCTGAAAATAGCGCCCCGGTGTTGAGCGTCGTCCGCCGATCACAATGCCAGAGGCGCGCATCCCCAGGCACTTACCAGCCTGGTGCTCTGTTAGCACGCCAGTGATGTGGTCGTCCACAACGACGACCTCATCGGCGAGTTCCGAAAACTGTTGCGCGAAAATTCCGATTGCAGCTGAGCCACAACCAACGCGCATACGACGCTCTTCAACACCATTGACGATCGGTGCACGACCTGCCTGTACGATGAGATTTGAGCCACCTTCAATGTCGAGTTCAACCGACTGCTTGTTTCCGAGGGCCAGCATCATCTCCATTGTGATGCGACCTTCCTTTTTGCTACCACCGGTTAGGTGGTGCACGCCACCCAGTGAAAGCATTTGCGAGCCGTACTCGGCAGTTGTCACATGACCCACGACTTCGCCCCGGCACAGGACATTCGCCTGCTCAGGACCTAGGTAGCGATCGGTGTCGATTTTGACCTTTAGACTGCAATAGCTAAAGATGCCCTCGGTCACCACAGTCACCATGTCGACGCCATCGACCTGCGAGCCAACAATAAACGGTGCGGGCTTGTAATCAGGGTAGGTGGTGGACGAGCCCACGCCAGAGACAAAAACTTGATTGGCGTGCAGCAGGTTGTGATCCCAAGGATCGGGTTCACCCTCTGAGGCTAGTTTTTTCGGTCCAGCGAACGCAACCAGAGCGGATGTTTCGCTCTTTTCTAGGCTGCGGTTAAGAAACACGACAGGATCCACACGAATGAGAGTTCCCGAGGCATTCGCGTAGCGGTCACATGCACCGGTTTTTCCCGGACTGATCTGGCATAACACTGGGCAAGCGTTACATTCGATCTTTGTTTTAGCCTGGTCTGTCATTCGAATCCACTAGCTTTTGTCAAAATTTCATGTTGCAATTACTACATTAATTAGTACCTTATTACATTTGTTGCCCTCTGGCAATGACTCTTATGATTCAGTCCCCAAACAGTTCGCTGCAGGACGACGCCCCACGAAAGTTAGGGGTGCGGGAAAAAGCTGCCCTAGCGACCCGTGCGAGTCTCTTGCGTGCGGCTATCAAGATCTTTGCGCAATATGGCTTGGATGGCGGGAGTGTCGATAAGATTTCTAAAGCTGCCAAGTCCCATGACCGGATGATTTACTACTATTTCGGTAATAAGGAAGGGCTGTTTGTTGCGGTGATTGAGGAAATCTACAAACGGTTTAACGTGGCCGAGTCAAAGCTCAAGCTTGACTTGCTTGACCCGTTGCGCTCGCTCGAGAAAATTGTTCAATTCATTTTGCGCTACTACCGCGATCACCCTGAGTTTGTGACCCTACTCAACATTGAGAACTTACATAAAGGTAAGCATATCGGTCAGGCCAACTTCCGTGATTATTCCTCTACGGCCATCGGTGTGATCGATCAGGTGCTAGCCACCGGTGCCCAGACCGGCGTGTTTACGAGTCAGCTCAAGGCGCGTGACCTCTACATGATGATCGCTGCGCTCGGATATTTTTATCAATCGAACCGCTACACCTTATCTGCGTTTCTAGGTGAAAACTTAGAGGCGCAAAGTGCGTTCGATCAGTGGGAAAACTTCGTTATCTCTACGGTGCTCAAGACGATTGCACCCGACTCCTCTAACTCCTGAAGGAAGACAAGTATGGCTCACGCCGCCGTTGAAGAGAAATCTGGAAAAGTCGTTATTAAAAATATCGGGTTGCTGCTGTCGGGCGACCTCGATCGACCAATTTTGGACGCCGACACGGTCGTGGTGCAAGATGGGATTATTACGGCGGTTGGTAAGGAAAAAGATTGCGATACCGCGCATGCGGATTTGCTGATCGATGCTAGAAAGACGTGTTTGGCACCAGGGCTGATCGATAGTCATGTGCATCCTGTTTTTGGTGACTGGACACCTCGGCAGAATCAGTTGGGTTGGATCGAGTCCACCATGAATGGCGGTGTGACAACAATGATTTCAGCAGGGGAAGTGCACCTACCAGGTCGGCCGAAGGATATTGTCGGTCTGAAGGCCTTGGCCATTACGGCGCAACGCGCGTTTGATAGTTTTAGACCAGGCGGCGTCAAAGTGCTGGCTGGTGCCCCGGTGATTGAAAAAGGCATGACCGAGCAAGACTTTAAAGACCTTGCGGATGCGGGTGTGAAGTTGCTAGGTGAGGTCGGCTTAGGCTCAGTGAAGGCGGGTGAAGAGGCCCAGAAAATGGTGGCCTGGGCACGCAAACATGGCATACAGAGCACGATCCATACCGGTGGGCCCTCTATTCCTGGATCGGGGTTGATTGATAAGGACGTAGTTCTTGAGGCCGACGCTGACATCATCGGTCACATCAACGGAGGCCACACCTCCTTATCTGAAGCGCATGTCTGCGAACTATGCGAGAAATCCACGCGCGGCATTGAAATTGTTCACAACGGGAACGAAAAGGTAGCAATTGCTGCCGCGCAGCATGCGATTCATCTCAAGTGCCCGCATCGCGTGATTCTCGGCACGGACGGACCTGCAGGGTCCGGTGTGCAACCACTGGGTATTTTGCGCATGATTGCGTTGCTATCCAGTCTTGGCAATATTCCAGCGGAACTTGTGTTTTGCTTTGCCACCGGAAACACGGCCCGCATGCGTAATCTGAACTGTGGCCTGATTGAGCCAGGACGCGCGGCCGACTTTGTCTTTATGGATCGGGCGCAACACACAGCCGGCCGTGACTTATTAGATAGCGTGCAGTTAGGCGATATTCCAGGCATTGGTATGGTCATGATCGATGGCTTGGTCAGATGCCATCGCAGTCGCAATACGCCACCCGCAACGGAAGTGCCCATGATCGTGAGCGGACACGCCTAGAGGCTTAGGCGATGCGAAAGCCGTTATCTAGTTCTGCCGACTTAACTGTTTTGCTCAGCAAGGCAGGGTCGCAGGATTGAATCCGGTACAGTAAATCGCCAGCCTGCACGCGGCTGCCTGCTGGTTTGACGATATCAACGCCAGCAAGTTTGTCGAAGGGTGCGCCTGCCATGCGCGCGAGACCAGAGATGACAAAGCCGTCTATTTGGCGCACGGTTCCTGCCTGTGTCGCATAAACAGGGTGTTTGAGGATGCCAGACAGATCGGGCCAGTCGTGCGAACCCTGGGCCTGAATGATGTTCTCCATAGCCTGGCGCGCTGCGCCTGAATGCAATAAACGCTGAGCGACTTCTGCGCCTTTCTCAACCGTTCCAACTGCGGGATCCATCGCCAAGATCTGGCTAGCAAAGAACAGTGATTTTTCTAGGAGATCGCTTGGGGCGTCTGGGTGCTGCTCTAGTACCTGCAACACATCCCGGACCTCAAGGGAGGGGCCGATGCCCCGTCCAATCGGTGATTCACCGCTTGTGGCGAAGGCTTTGACAACCAGACCCAATTCACGGCCGACCATTTCAAAGAGCTGGCCTAGGACGATCCCGTCCGCTTTCGATTTGACCTTGCCCGCCTCCGCATACGGAATGTCAATCACAACATGGGTTGCACCAGCAGAGTATTTTTTAGAAAGGATTGAGGCAACAGACCACTTGCGCGTATCCAGTCCGAGAGGGCGGGTGATGGCATTCATCGCATCATCAAGGACAGAGTGATTAAGTTTTCCATTCCAGGCGATGCATGCGTTCGCTTTCGCAACGCACTGTTTAAGCTCCTCGGGCGTGAGATCGACTTTTGCGATGACTTCCATTGCGTCGGCTGTACCGGCAGCGGAAGTGATGGCGCGCGAGGACGTCTTGGGAATCATTAAGCCGTGGGCTGCGACGATGGGGATGACAACCATTGTCACGCGGCTGCCTGGTAACCCACCGAGGGAGTGTTTGTCGACCACCATGGGGCGACCCCAGTCAATGCGAGGCAGAATCTTTGTGCGTGCTTTTGCAATCGCAATCATTTCCTCGTCTGACAGCTCTACCGTACAAGCAATCAGGAATGCTTGTAACTCGGCCTCTGGTGTTTGGCCGGCCAGAATTGTTTCAATCGCCGTCTGATATTCGACAGGCGTTAAGGCGTTCCCAGCAATTTTCTTAAACAAAATGCGTGAGGAGGGGGCGGCAGTGTCGGTGTGGGTCAACAGCGTCGCTTGCAATCTGATCGTACCGATTGCAAGCGATTGATCATTAACGACTTTGAGCAGCGGCACGCCGTCAGGGTAGGAATCGACGGTGCGATTCAGGCGTTTGGCAATGTCATCGGCTGACTCTCGTCCACGGGCGCTAAGTCGGGCTTCTAAGACGTGAGTGGGCGCGTTGATTTCAATGACAACTAGGTTCGGGACGAGTTTGTTAAGCGCCGCAATCATGCTGCGCGAGCCGTTCGCGATGACATGCTGCCCAGACTTTAGTGCGTCGACGAGTTCAATCGGGAGGCCGTAGTGCAAACCATGCGCCTGCCAAGTGATTAAGAATTTCCCGGCAGCGTTGAGCGCTTCAAAATCAGCCTCAGTGCATGCTGTATGCACCTCTCCCGGCGAGCCCTCAGGGCGTGTGATCGTACGCTTCGCAAAGATAAAGCGCGACGGATCGAGCAACGGCCGCACGCCATCGAGCAGGCTGTCTTTGCCTGCTCCGCTGGGGCCAACAACAAAAAAGAAGCTGCCTGCAGCCATGCTGTGGCGTTACTCGTCGAGCCCGATATCCACTGCTGGCGCAGCTTGTGTGATCTTGCTGGTCGAAATGTAATCCACGCCTGTCATGGCGATTGCATGAATGGTATCGATGCGGATGCCGCCTGAAGCCTCAACTTTCGCTCGACCATTCACCAACTTAACGGCCTTGGCCATCTCTTCGACGGACATGTTGTCCAGCATGATCACATCGACCTGCGCCTCGAGGGACTCTTGCACTTGTTCAATACGGTCGCACTCGACTTCCACCTTTGTGAGGACTGGCAGTCTTTCGCGCACCCGCTCTACAGCTTTTTTGATATTGCCAGCGATGGCGATATGGTTGTCTTTGAGCATCACGCCATTGTCGAGGCCGAGTCGGTGATTTAAGCCGCCACCGCAGGTCACGGCATGCTTCTCCAGCATCCGCAGGCCTGGTGTTGTTTTGCGTGTATCGATCAATTTGGCTTTAGTGCCAGCCATGGCGGCGCAGTAGCGCGCTGTCTCTGTCGCAATCCCACAAAGCAACTGAAGGATGTTCAAGGCAGGGCGCTCAGCTGTCACGATGCTTCGGGCAGGCCCCGAGATCGTCATGATGCGCTTGCCTTTTTCGACGTGCTCGCCATCTTTAACGAGTTTGGTGATGGTCAAACGAGAGTCGTAACGGGTGAAAATGCGCGCGGCAACATCAATCCCGGCGATGTACATGGGCTCGCGGGCATTCATGTGGAAGGTGCTGATTGCGTCTTCGTCGATCATGAGTTGAGCAGTGAGGTCGCAGGAGCCAATATCTTCGGTTAGCCAAAGATCAATGAGGCGCTCAATCTGGAAATGATCGTACATGAGGATACCTTTATAAAAGCGGAAATTTTTATGTAGCGTTCACTACATCAATGTCTCATGCTAATGCAGTTTTTTCATCCTTGCAACAGTTTTTTGGATACGGGAATCGCTGATGGAATCGGCTAACTGGTGTAACTTCACGTTCAAAGCTTATTAGACCCACTAAATTTGAGATCGCTGTTATGAAAATCGTAGAAATTCGCGAGTCCACACGTCCAATTAAATCTGATATTCGTAATGCCTATATCGATTTTTCTAAGATGACGCTCAGCCTGGTGGCTGTCGT
>JACCDW010708093.1_pt1 | contig 41170 bp, 52 predicted proteins | sample 7449781 | NCBI WGS metagenome assembly JACCDW01 (sample SAMN15323449, study PRJNA562643) | freshwater metagenome | isolation source: river surface water | place: USA:Blue River Watershed | collected 2017-08-18 | reverse complement strand
AGGACTCATAATCCTTTGGTCCCAGGTTCAAGTCCTGGTGGGCCCACCATTTAAAAAGCGACTCATTCGAGTCGCTTTTTTCACGTCTGTTCCATGCAAATCAAAGTCAATCCCTTAAAACGCATGAAAATTGATATATTGATTTAGCCTTGCATACCTAGTAGCGCTACCAAATAGTCTGCACCTCTTGTTTCAGCAAAGATGTCTAGGGTCAATGTAATTGCTGCCTGTAAGACAAACCCCAAGCCAATGCCTGCCGCAATGTCATTGCGTTGCCAAAAAGCGACCATTGTGAGCCCTGTGAATAGCAATAGGATTTCGATCATTTTGTAGATCGAAAAGTTCTTCATAATGGTCTGCATCCGAGATGTCTCATCTCTTTGGAAAGATTCAGGATTCTGCTGCAGCTGTGCTGTTAACGTGGAAACCTGCGAATCAGTACGAAGGTAAACAGTACAGCCAACAACCAGCTGCATCAAACCGATGAAGACAAGCGGGTAAGCCATTGACTTCAGGCGATGGTCATTCATCCAGATCCAAATACTGAGGGCGATGGCAACAAGCCCCACCGTCATAAAAATAATACTTTCTTGTTTTTCAGCTGAGAAGTAGCTGTTCATGTTGTGAATCATGGTGAGAGTTTTATGCGATAGGTTTGATCATGGTTTTGACCACTTTGGTGGCCAAATTGCGTGGTGTAAATCGCATGCTTTGAGCCATAACCCAATTGATGAATCCAGGAATATAAACCCGCCGTCCGCTTTGCATGGCGCGATAGCCTAAAGCAGCAACTTGCTCTGACGTAGGTAGTTTCTTGCCTTTGATCAGACCGGAGCTTCCAAGGTCTGCTTTGTCTTGAAAACCGGAAGTAGTAGGACCAGGACAAAACGCTGTGACCGTCACACCTGTTTCCTCTAGCTCAGATGCAATAGCTTCAGAAAAACTCAAAACGAACGATTTAGTGGCGCAATAAACCGACATGTATGGCCCTGGCTGAAAGGCGGCAGTTGATGCCAAATTAAGAATCTTTCCTTGTGTAGCCAAGAGATCAGGGAGGAACAGCCTTGTCAGTGCTACAACTGAATTCATATTGAGTTGCATCATGGCAATTTCTCTAGATAGCTCAGCGTTTTTGAACTCGCCAAAGGTTCCATAACCTGCATTATTCACTAAGGCAGTAAGTACGAGACCTCGAGCTTTGATATCAGCATGCAAAAGTGCTGCACCGTTTGGAGTTTCCAAGTCTGCTTCGATGACAATGACCGTCACCGCAAACTTCTTCTGTAGTTCTGCAGCCAAAGACTTCATCTTTGCAATATTTCTTGCTGCAAGGATGAGTTGGTAGCCTTGGAATGCAAATTCATATGTCAATGCTTTGCCTATGCCAGAGGATGCACCTGTAATCAGGGCAGTTTGATGATGAGCGGTGAGTGTTGGGCTCAAGTTAAATCTCCATAGTTCATTAGTCGACTATGAGATTTAAAACCCGGTTGTTAAGTGCCAGGTCAAGGCATTTAGCTTGTCGAATCAAGGGTATCTAAATACCTTGACTTGGCACCTAGGTGCCAGGTTTACGATGGGAAACGCGCTCCAACGCATGCTCATTAATCCGAACACCTCAACCGAAATGACACGCCTTTGAATATGTTTAAGAGTTTTCAAACAACTGGTACTTTGTGCAAGGCGGCTAACGTAAGTCGCGGTCAATTGCGTTTGTACGAACAAGAGGGTTTGATTTCACCTAAAGGTCGAACAGAAGCCGGCTATCGCCAATATGGTCATGACACGCTTGATCGGCTCAAGGTCATCAAGAATCTAAAGGAACTCGGCTTTACGTTAGCCGAAATCTCGCTGTTACTGTCAGATCGTGATAGCGGCATCATCGATGATCAAGGAATTGAGAAAATTGCGTGTGATGTACTTAAAAAAATTGATGAACGTATTGCTGGGCTGCAGGTGATTCGAGGGTACATAGCGCCAGTTGCTATTGGCGATATGCGCATTTTGAAGGAGGACGACTGCAACTTTGTCGTTGAATTTATGACCGCATTGTCATCTAGTAGAGCCGTGTGATTCGAATAAGGTTGTAGGTAATTTGTTGCTTCCACATTTGCTTCCACACTGCTGTTGATGTCTTGCAACCTATTGATTTTTAATGATTTTTATTTCTTAAATCCGCTCATATTCCTTTGGTCCCAGGTTCAAGTCCTGGTTTTAACGGGTGCAATATTTGTTGGCTAACTAATTACGATGGTTTGCAGTTATTAAAAAATTCATAGATCTCCGTAAGTATTTAATCTCTAAGTACCTCTAAAGGATAAGCGGATCGTTCTTATTGAACAGAGGTAGATGATGTATCGGTTTATGTACATCAATCAGCCTGGCTATCCTTTGCTTTTTGATCATCAAAATCTACTTTGGAGCATTGAAATGAAAATTACAAACAAGCTTTTAATCATTGCCAAGTTGGCGCTTGCAGCAGGTCTGAGCATGAGCGCACTTGCTCAGAATCAAGGTGTGCCAAATCCACAAGGACCATCGTCTGCGCAAAGCAAGCCACCCCATTTGTCTGAGCAGAAAAAGTCTCAGATACATGCACGCCGTGCAGAAAACCGCGCAAAAAGATTGCAAGAGTTGAAGGTATTTCTGCAATTGCAAGGTAACCAAGAAGCAGCTTGGTCAAGTTTTTATGCTGTGATGCAAAAACCTATGGTGAAAGCCGAGCGATTGAAGCCAGAAGAACTCGAAAAACTTTCAACCCCAGAGCGAATTGACAAAATGATGGCCGTTAAAGCTGAGCGCGATTCGCAAGTAAACCAACGTATGGCAGCTATAAAAACTTTTTATTCAAGTTTAAATGCGCAACAGCAAAAAGTTTTTGATACGCATGCTCTTGGAGCGATGAAACGTTTGGGTATGAACCAAGAGCATCGTGGTGATCATCACGGAAAAATGCGTCACTGACAATTGATATTGATGTCTGTAGGTTAGTCTTTTAAGTACATTTTCAGACTTTCCATGAGCTAGATTTGGAGAAAACTGTTATGAAGAAGTTAATTGTTTTGTTGCTGATGACATTGAGTGCTGCAGCCATGGCTCACGGACATAGAGGCCATCACGGTGGCTATTGGGCCCGCGGCCATGGCGGTGGTTGGCAATGGATGGTCCCTACCATCATTGGTGGTGCAATTGTTTACGAAGTAGCTCGTCAACAGCCTGTTTATGTTCAACAACCAGTTATTGTTCAGCAGCAACCCGTAGTCGGAGAGCAGCTAAATCAATCTTGCAGTCCTTGGACTGAGACTCAAAATCCGGACGGTACAGTAACGCGAACCAGAACTTGCACAAAATAAGTATCAGCCAATCAAATTGAATACGAAGAATTTTTCAAACATCCAGAATATTGTCTTGCGGTCTTATGAAAATTACTTTAAATGCGTTTTTAATTTTATGCATGTCTACGCTGGTTTCAAACGCTTTTGCGTCTTTGCCTGATCCGATTGATCCTAAGGTATCTGTCAATTTCAGCTTTGATCAGCGCATTGCACATACTAGGCAACTTTACGCCCAGTTAAAAGAAGCAACATCAGCTGAGCGCTTGGCATATTTTCAAAAGTCAATTGAAGCGATAAAAAAACTAACGCCTGAAGAGCGTCTTGTTTTGAGCGAAAAATTCAAAGTTCAATGGAAGAAGCTTTCAGATGAACAAAAAAAAGAAATCAAGCAAGAGGCCAGAAATTACATTAATTCTCTTCCAGAAACTGAGAGAAAAGAAATAAGAAAACGCAGAGAGAAGATGCTGGAGTTCATGTCACCAGAGGAGAGAAAACATTGGCCTTAATTGATTTGCTTGATTGACGGTTAGATTCCATGTGCGATTTCTCAAATTGGGCATCAGAAAAAGAATTACTGCTTCTGGCTAAAAAGGGAGAGGTAGGTGCTGTTAAGTTTTTGATGAATTTGCTGTTAAAGCCTGGACATGCTATGGCTTGGCGAATTCTCAGGAACCAAGCTGATGCGGAAGAGGTAGTCCAAGAGGCTGTATTTCAGTTGTGGCGTTCAGCCGAGCAGTTTGAAGGCAAGTCATCCTTAAAAACTTACTTCACTAAAATTGTGATTCGAGAGTGTCACTCATTTCTGAAATATCGCCGCCAACAAGAAGACTTTGATACTTTGAATGAAACTCAGGATGAGATTGCACCTTTTCAAATCGATTTGAGACTTCATCAGGAAATTATTCAGCACAGTTTGGAAAAGTTATCAAGTAAACAAAGAATGGCTTTAGTTTTATGGGCGTTTCATGACATGACTGCAGAGGAGATAGGGCAGGTCATGGACTTAAATAAAAATGCTGTTGATCAGCTTCTGTGGCGCGCGAAAGTTTCGCTTAGAAAAGAATTGGCAGAAAGATGATGATGCAAGACGAAACCGAAAAACAAGCTATTCGAAATCTGATGCAAGCTGCATCGGAGCCTGAAATGCGCTCTGATTTTGAAACCAGGTTGACCCAGGAATGGATAGAAAAAGCACATGCAAATCATGTGACAGAAAAAACTCCCAAGTATTTGCATATTTTGACCCTGCCCTCTCAGCCATTGAGATTCGGATTAGCTTTGCTACTTTTGATAGTTATTGGATTCGGCTATTGGCAGCATCTGCGTGAGCTAGAGGAATTACGCAAATTTGATGTGCTCTTGGAGTTTTCAATGGGAACCCTATGAGCCAATTCGCCTTTTCCCTATTCCGTGCCGCTGCAGTTTTATTGAGTGTGTTTATTTCAGCTTGTGGTGGGGGAGGAGGTTCTTCTAATGTTGTCCAAGTTACCACGCCTTCCACGACAAGTACACCCGATACGATAAATTCCAACTTATTCACTCTGACTAGCACTGAGGTTGGGCAAGACGGTCTTTTATCTTCAGATTCAACTTGTGATGGTTCTGGTTCCAGTCCCTCGTTGACTTGGCGTAACCCACCTTCAGGAACCAAGTCATTTGCGCTGTTGATGAGCACAGACCCAGGTGACGGCGTTTTGAAATACAACTGGGTTAACTACAACTTGTCTGCAACACTGACGGGTCTCTCGAAGAATTCAATTTTGGTGGGTACCTACGGCGCGGGTAGTGATGGGCCTACGCTAGCTTATCAACCTCCATGCTCCCAAGGGCCTGGCTTGAAGAAATACAAATTCACCTTGTACGCGCTTTCTCTCTCAACGCCCTTAAAAACATCGATCTCTGCTCCTACTGGTGCAGATTTGCTCACATTGATTGCAAACGGTATTTTGGGACAAGCCAGTTTAGAGGCGGGCTATTCAAGAACCAGCACTTCGTCGGGAGCTTCAGCGGCTTGCCAATGGGTAAGAAGTTCAATTCAAGCCAGCGCGCAGGTTCCAGTCAGTGTGAATTGCGATGAGAGGTATGCCTACGTTAGTTCTAAGGGATTGCCTTCACACACCATGATGAACGGTATTCTTGCGACCAATTTGCAGGTACCTACAGCACAAAATTTTTGGGGCAGCAATGGTTGGAAAATTCCATTGACACCTGAGATTGCAGTCAATCCAGTTTCGGCAGTAGATGGCCCAATTGGTGTGGCTGTGAATGGGGTTCCACTTTTTAACCCCTGTAAACAAGGTGGTTGCCAAAACGGCGATACCAAAGCACTGGGTGAGTTAGACGTTTGTAATGGTCATGCTGGTAGAGCAGATGATTATCATTACCATGCAGCGCCTATTTGTTTAATGGCCACCAAACCCGACAGTTACTGGAATACACATCCTGTGGGATGGGCCTTGGATGGATATGGCATTTTTGGTTTCAATAACGCTGACGGTCAGATTGCAAGTCGCGATGGTGTCTGTGGCGGGAATACAAGCAGCGTCAGCAATGCCCCTTCAGGCTATAGCTACCACGTCACAGCTGTGTCGCCCTATATCTTGTCTTGTTTCAGAGGGGTGCCAAGCCCAGATTTGGCGAATCAAGCTTCAAAATTTTCGCCTATGCGGCAGCCGCCTGTGACACCCTTTGGCGTCTCAAATATGACTTTGTCGACGGACAGTTCAGATGCATATCAGGTTCTTGAGTTTACATCCGACAAATCATTTACCAGCACCCAAACCGGCAAAGACAGTTATGCCAATTCACCTGGTACCTACAAAATTCGCTACAAAGCATTGGCCGACAGTGATTTGGAAATGGCATTGGCTAAAACTGAAAACAAAGGAAAGTCATCGTGCTGGGCATTTCAATTTAAAAATTCTACCGGTGCTTCTAATCAACCCGATGTGATTTACTGCAAATGATCGAAGCTCTTAAAGTAGTAAGCAGAGGTCACTTGGCTTTGCATGTTGCATGCTTTTTTTTAGTGACTCTGACTTTGCCTTTGCATTTCGCAAGCGCGCATGAGGTCGAGACCAACCGATTGAGCCTAGTTCAGAGAGAGCCTTCACACGTATCAGCCACTTTCTATGTCAGCCCATTTGATTATTTTCAACCTGTTCTAGATGCTCAGATTACCCAACAATTGGCCTATGTCCATTTGGCCAGCTTGGATGATGAGGTTTTTGCAGCTTTGCACACGAGGGCGCAAGCATATTACAAACAAAAAATCACGTTCAAAGTGAAGAAAGATAAATGGGCTCAGCTGAGCAATTGGCAATTTTCAAATTGGCAATTGATAAAAACAAATGTACAGCAACATTTGGCTCAACAATTGTTGAATCCGGGTTCACATGTGCACATTGAACCCGTTCAATTTGCAGTTCAGCTGACCGGCGGCCCTGATCTGTCACCACTTCAGCCCTATCTACCTTCGAATTGGGGCAAGATTCTGGTGGTTGCCAGTAAGCCTAAGCAAATTTGGTTAGACAGTTCACAAGGCCGTACATGGATCAAATTCTAAATTGGCGATTATTTTACTTTGGCCTATGCCTTTCTTCAGTATTGACCGCCTGTGGTGGAAGTGGCGGAAGTACATCTGTTGCAACCAATGATTCAGTAAGCAGTACGACGAGTTCAGCGACCACAATTGTGTCTAATCCTGTTGTGGTGGGACTCGGTACAAGTAGTGAATTTGATGGAACCTGGGTCATGGGGTCTCCAACGACAGAGGGTGTTACTTTCAATGTCCACAGTCCAAACCAAACGGGACTTGTAGCAATTGACTATGGTGTTACCAGCCTCCAATACACGCAACAACTTCAAGCTGCACCGCTAGAAATCGACAAGCCATTGGAGTTACGTCTTCAAAATTTAAAGCCTGGAACACGTTACTTTTATCGATTGTTATTTCAGAGCAGTATCAGCAAGCAATGGACTGCCACACCAGAGTATGAATTCCAAACAGCGAAGCAAGCAGGGCAGTCTTTCATGTTTGCCATTCAGGGCGATTCCCACCCAGAGCGTCTGAAAACACAATTTGATGCAGATTTGTACAAGCGAACTTTGCTGCGCGCTGCAGCAGACAAGCCAGATTTTTATATTTTGAGTGGGGATGACTTTAGCGTTGATACGCTGAATCCGGACACCATCAATGCGGCCCAAGTTCGTGAGCGCTATACATTGCAAAGGCCATATTTGAATTTGATTGGTCGAACATCACCACTTTTCTTGGTCAATGGTAATCATGAACAGGCTGCTAGATATTTATTGGATGGTACGCCAAACAACGTTGCAGTTTGGGCTCAAAATTCACGAAATTCTTTGTACTCTCAACCAGCTCCAGACAGTTTTTACTCTGGAAATACAGAGTTGATTCCTTATATTGGCCTACTTCGCAATTACTTTTCTTGGACCTGGGGTGATGCACTGTTTGTTGTGATTGATCCCTATTGGGAATCTCCAATTGCTGTGGACAATCAGTTTGGGGGCACAACTAAGCGACAGAGTATGTGGGATGTGACTCACGGCGATGCACAATATGCTTGGTTAAAAAGAACCCTCGAGCAAAGCAAAGCCAAATATAAATTTGTGTTTGCTCACCACGTCATGGGGACTGGTAGAGGCGGTATTGAATTGGCGAAGTTGTGGGAGTGGGGTGGTGAAAGCCAAAATGGACAATTTGAATTTGTGACACAAAGGCCTTCTTGGACCACGCCTATTCATCAACTCATGGTGGCCAACAAGGTGAGTATTTTTTTTCAAGGGCATGACCACATATGGGTACGACAAAAATTGGATGGTGTCACCTATCAAACCCTTTCTCAGCCAGCCGATCCCAATTACTCACTTTGGAATTCAGACGCCTATCTAACAGGCGATAAATTTCCTAACACTGGTTATACGCGTGTCAGCGTCAGTCCTAGTCAAGTCAAAGTGGAGTACGTCAGAACCTATCTGCAAAAAGATGAGGGACCTGGCAAGGTTCACGGCGAAGTAGCATTTACTTACACGTTACCTTGAAAGGGTATTCATGTTATTTGATCCACTTCGTTTATTCACTCTTGTTTTTGTCAGTGTAATTTGTATTGGTTGCGGAGGAGGTAGTGGAGGATCAGCCTCTGTTGTGGTTAGTGCGGATGCAAGCAGCAGTTCGGCGGCAGTTGTTACGTTGCCGCCTTCGACAGATGTATCTCAGGTCTTTGAGGGAAATATCCTACTGGCTGCACCCACAGACACCAGCATCAAAATGTTGGTGTTGACGCCAAGGTCTGGTTCAATTGCTGTGAATTATCAATCCAATTTGGCGATGCAAGATCTTCAATGGCCTGCTGGTATGGTGACGCCAAATGTACCCAAAGAAATTGTCTTGTCAGGTCTGAAAGCCAACACAAGATATACCTACAGGTTGTCAATGCAAACAACATCTGGCACTTTGATTTCATCGGCTTATACCTTTACCACGGCAAAGCCTACTGGTTCAACCTTCACGTTTACGCTTCAAGCAGATTCTCACTTAGATGAAAACTCTGACCTAGCGGTCTACAAACAAACTTTGGGGAATATTTTGTTTGATCAGCCCGATTTCCATATTGATTTGGGCGATACCTTCATGACGGAAAAATACAGCGAGCCCTTGTCGCCAACGCTTCAAGCAGCTACGAATGCCGATATCGTGAACCAGCGCTATATTTATGAGAGAAATAATTTTGGATTAATCAGCCATTCATCACCATTGTTCTTGGTTAATGGAAACCACGACGGTGAACTAGGCTGGATGCTCAACGGCACTAAAAACAGTCTTCCCGTTTGGGCTACAAGCGCGAGACAAACCTATTTCGCCAATCCTCAGCCCAATGGTTTTTATTCGGGTGATACCTTGAAGGACACGTTGACGGGCGAACGAGCTTCTTGGTATTCATGGCATTGGGGCGATGCGTTGTTTGTCGTGCTTGATCCATTTTGGAACAGTCCGGCTCAGTCTAGCAAGGATGGCTGGAACCTCACCTTGGGAGACAGGCAATATCAATGGCTTGTCAAGACTTTGGCCGAAAGCCAAGCCAAGCACAAAATGTTATTCATCCACAATTTGGTGGGTGGTTTGGACGGACAAATGAGGGGCGGGGTGGAGGCTGCACCATTTTTTGAGTGGGGTGGTAAAAATTTAGATGGCAGTGCTGGTTTTAGTTCACGCAGACCTGGCTGGGAATTACCGATTCACGACCTATTGGTCAAGTACAAAGTGAAGGCTGTCTTTCATGGCCATGATCATTTGTATGCCAAACAAGATTTGGATGGCATTGTTTACCAGACGGTGCCTCAACCTAGCGCTAAAAACTTCAGCAATGGTCCAAGCATTGCCAAAGATTATCACTACAACTCTGGGGAAATTCTGAGTAGCTCTGGTCACTTGAGAGTCAAAGTCTCGCCGACTCAAATTAGTGCTGAATATGTTCGATCTTGGTTGCCATCACAAGAAACGACAACTCGAAAAAACAGGCAAGTTGATGCCAGTTGGTCGAACTAATTTGTATGGCATCAAACATTATCTTGATTTCTATCGGTCAGAAAAGCCCCCGGATAAACAGTCTGTATCTTGGTCAAGGTGTATGAACGTTTCTTCCACATTTGCTTCCACGCTACTGTAGATCGCTTTTAACCTATTGATTTATATGGGTTATTTTTTATTGAAGCTGCTCATAATCCTTGGGTCCCAGGTTCAAGTCCTGGTGGGCCCACCACATTGAAAGCCACTGATTTTTTAAGTCAGTGGCCTTTTTCATTTCAGGTGTTCAGTAAGATTGAAAAATGTTAAACCTATCCAACTATTCCGGTCCACTGACATTTGTTGGACTCTTGATGCTGTCCAATGTCTTCATGACTTTCGCTTGGTATGCACATCTCAAAAATTTGTCTGCTCACCCGTGGTGGATTGCGGTGTTGGTGAGCTGGGGTATAGCTTTACTTGAATATGTTTTTCAAGTCCCGGCAAATCGAATAGGCTCTGAATATTTTTCCCTAGGCCAGCTTAAGATTGCACAAGAAGTTATCACCTTGAGTGTGTTCATTCCATTTGCTGTTTTATATATGGGAGAGCCATTTAAAACGGATTACATTTGGGCGGGTTTGTGTTTATTGGGTGCTGTTTATTTCATGTTCAAGAGTTAGGTATTTATCATGGCAATTATCAGTCCGCATATCCACTTCAATGGTAACGCCGAAGAGGCTTTTGAATTTTATCGGTCCGTTTTCGGCGGTCAATTTTCAAGATTGATGCGATTTAAAGACTTGTCTAATGCTGACTTCAGCTTCCCCAATGATGAATTACAAAAGATCATGTTGATTCGTCTTCCCATTCTTGGCGCTGGCGTTCTATCTGGTAGCGATGTCCCCAATTTTTTAGGCCAAGTCAATGAGGCGGAGAACCGCAGCAAGATCACTATCTCCTCAGATAGTAAAGAAGAAGCGGAGGCGATTTTCAATGGCCTATCTGCGGGTGGAACAGTCGAAATGCCTTTAGATACGGGTCCATGGGGCACCTATTTGGGCGGTTTCCGAGATAAATTTGGTATCGAGTGGATGGTGGAATATGCTGCGTAACTTCGATTCGATCTATCTTTAGTGACACGCTTCCAAAGTGAAACTATAAATAGATCTTATTTTAAAAAGCTACTCATCATCCTTTGGTCTCAGGTTCAGGCCCTGGAAGGCCACAACCTTCAATATTTCCCGTTAGTGATGACGGGGTTTTTAAATTTCTATCTTAATGGTCTTTCAAGTCCAGTCTTAGCAGCTGGTATTGGCAACTTATATTTGTAGTGCCTTTGGTTTTGTTGATCGACATGCCTGAAGCGATGCTACACACGGGCTTGAATTTTAGACATGTGATTTGGCACTAATCTCCCGCACAGATGCCCTCCGTTGAGCTTGGACCGTTGGCGGACATCGGTTTGGTTCAATGTGTCACCCCAATGGTTTTGCAATGGGTTTGAACGATTATGCCTTTTGGTAAAATTTTGTATATTTGATACCATTCTCTCTAGCGGGCGTTTGGCTATATCACCAGTTTTCCAAACCAAGTTCCGCGGCGGTACTCAGACCCTTCATTTATGGGTTTTTGTACCTGAGTGGAGGTGTCTTGTGCGAATGCGCTTTGCGCTATTTGTTTTCAACCTTTGTCAACTAAATAAGTCAGATGATTCCCATTCATGTTGAATCCGCTTGGAAAGGCACCTCTGATTGTCGTTCTTGTGGCATTCGTGATTTGGTTTTATTCGCCGATTTGAATGAAGATGATTTTGGCCTGATTCACGCGCCTATCGACGACATGGCCTACCCAGTGGGAGGTTTGCTTTATTCAGAAGGTGACAAGGCGTTGGGTGTGTTCACGCTCCGTCAGGGCATGGTCAAGTTGGTTCGATCGACTGCTGATGGCCGCGAACGTATCATTCGTGTATTGCGTGCTGGCGATGTGGTTGGCATTGAAGCCTTGGCTACAGGACACTTTGATTCTGAGGCTGTGGCGCTCAATGACGTTAAAGTTTGTCGCATTCCTTTAGGTGTGATGCACAAACTCAGCACGCAGTCTCCAAGACTGCACACCCGCCTGATGCAGAAGTGGCAACAGGCCTTGAAAGGTGCTGACGATTGGTTGGCCGATTTGAATTTTGGAACGGCTCGTCAAAGGGTCTCAAAGTTCATTCTTAAAATGCGTCACGAAGACAACGCTGATCAGAGCAGCATGTTTTCTAGAGAAGACATGGGTGCCATGATGGACCTGAAGCTTGAAACTGTTAGCCGTGAAGTAAGCGGCTTGGTTCGTGAGCAAGTTATCGAGCCATTGGACAAAGCGGGCCGTCTCTACCGCATTCAAAACGAAAAAGCTTTAACTTCAGCCTGACATTCATCTGTTTAAGGTTTGGATGAGTTGCCCGATAAAAATAATCGGAGAAAAAACACGCCCATGCCAATCATGAAAACGATGCCGATGAAACTCATCAAGCCGTAGTCTGTAAAAAATAAGTCGTGAAATAATTTCATTTTTCTCCTTCTTAGACAGTCTGAAATCGAACTTACTGAAGGAACATGTTGATCTAAAAGTGCTTGCTAAACTTTGATCTAAATTAAGCTTGTCGTTCATTTGTGGACCAATTAACACTGGACTTTTTAATACCTTAGGGGGTATATTCGTGTCATCCACTTTTTTGATTGGAAATGCCCTCAAAATGAAATCACCCCACGACTTGGTTTTTGCAGCCAAACAAACTGTCACGGAAATCGTCATTGCCGACGCACCTGCCGTTATCGCCCAGAGTGATGTCTTGATAGACGTTCGAGAGTCAGATGAATTTCAAGCAGGTCACATACCTGCGGCAATTCACATGTCGAGAGGCATGTTGGAATTCAAGTTGGCAGCTAATCCACAATTTCAGTCACGGGATCTCAAAATTACGTTGTATTGCAAAACCAGTGGCAGGGCTGCCCTGTGCGCTCAATCATTGAAAGAAATGGGCTATTTGAATGTGAGTTCAATTGCAGGCGGCTTTGACGCCTGGCAAGCAGCTGGATTTCACGTTGAGAAGCCTATAGCACCATCATTTGAGTAATTTTTTGATCAATGATCTAGAAAGAATAATCCAGTGAGTACCTTTGAGCACGCTGCGCTGATCCAACAAATCAATGAATCGCTGTCCCCTTTTCGTAAATCACAAGCTGATGCTATGCAAGGATTTGGTCAGCTTGCTCGCAGTGCAATGTCAGAAGGGCATGTCAGCACCAAGCACAAAGAATTGATTGCATTGGCGATAGGCATCACGCAACATTGTTCTGGCTGCATTGGTTTTCATGTCAAAGCACTCTTGAAGCTGGGTTGTACCCGTCAAGAACTTGAAGAAATGCTGGCAGTCTGTGTCTATATGGGGGGAGGGCCGGCCTTGATGTACAGCGCAGAAGCCCTTAAGGCATGGGACACTTTGGCCAGTTAAATGAAAATTATGATTGACCTGTTGCTGACCGAGGATGGCTTATTGGTGTTGGCTGTTACCTTCATCTCACTGGCTGTAGCCTTCGGCATTCATTCGTTTATTCAAAAGCAAATCAAAGAATCATCTAGTGCTTAGTGACAGCACCTGCTGCTCTTGCGTTGGCATCTAAACCGCCCTTGGCTTCCCATTCAGAAATGCCGCCTTGCAAGATCTTGACATTGTCCCATCCTGATACACGAAGAGCAAAGCCAGCTTGGGCAGACAATGTGCCAGTATTGCAATAGACCAAAACTGTTTTGTTTTTGGGGATGCTATTACTTTTTGCTAAAACATGTCGCCAATCAATGTTGATAGCGCCGGGTATGTGGCTACTGCTAAATTGGGCAGAGTCGCGCACATCAATGATCATCATTTTGGGATATTCATTCTTTGGAATTTGTTCAGCAAAGATGGTGCCTCCCCCGTAGTCTGCAAACTCTAAGTAAGCGGAAATTTCATCAATGAGCTTGGCTTTGTCATTGGCCCAAGCTGGTGACATTAAAAGTAGTACTGCGGCAATAGCACCAATTTTCTTCATGGCTATTCAATTTCTATATAAATTTGGTTTTTGACCGACGTAACCAAGCAGCGCAGACATGCCGCTGTGACCAGGCCCTTCATCGACTTCCTCTTGGTAGGTCTTAAGGTCTAATATTTTGTAATCTTTGAAAGAAGCAATTAGGAGTTCTTCGTCATATAAATTCTCAAGAACACCGGGACCGCCAGTATTGAACTTTATTTGCTCAACTCCGTAGCCCTGAATAATCAGGGTTCCGCCAGGTTTAAGTGCAGTATTTAATTTTTCAAAAATTTGTAGGCGAGCCTTTGGATCGGCAAACTGAAAGAAGATGCCGGCAATGGTGTCGTAGTGGTTCATATTCCAATCAAAATTTTGCCAATCGCTGCATTGAAAATTGACAGTGACTTTGTGCATGTTGGCTAATTTTTGAGCTTTTTCAATGGCAACTGGTGAAAAATCAAAAGCGTCAACTTCGTAACCCTGCGTTGCCAGCCAAACACTGTTGCGTCCTTCTCCATCAGCAATCGACAACGCCTTTCCCTTTTGAAGGAGTGATATTTTTTCCTCTAAGTATCGATTGGGCTTTTCACCAAACAGATAGTTCACGGTAGCAAATCGCTCATTCCATCGCGCCAAAGGGTTGTTGAATTGCGTCATGCCAAATTCCTCCAATTGCCAATGTTGTGAACATTTTGATAACCATTCTTAAGCAGAAGAAGCTTGGCCATACCACTACGTGAGCCGGAGGCACAGCAAACAACGACGGGTTTGTCCTTGGGTATTTCGCTCATGCGACTGCCTAATTCTGACAACGGAATGTTCAAGCTCCCAGCTGCATTTGCTTGCGCAAATTCGCCAATGGAACGGACATCGACAAGTGTTGCGCCAGCGCTTTTTAGCTTGGGCAATTGAGACTTAACTTGTTTGGCGCGCCACCATTTGTAGCTGAACCAAAAAATTAAAAATAAAAAGAGCCAATAATCTTTTAGAAATTGCGCCATGACGTGCTCTCGTATTAGAAACAACTTGTTATCGTTAGACAAGTTATCTGATGTAACCCAACGGCAGATAGTAGAAATACAGGGTGAAGCTCAGAAGGCCTCTTTTTCTGCTTCCAAATAAGCCAAGCTGATGTACTTGCCGATGTTGCCATCAAAGCCTTGCATTGTTTTTGATCGCTTGAGAACGCGTGCGTCTTTCATCACCATGGCCTTGGCTTCTGCTTCAGATTTGCCATCTTTCACGGCTTGCAAACAAGGCTCCCAGATGCCAGATATGAATTCACCATAGGTCTGAAGTAAATCTTTGGAAGGTTGACCATGTCCTGGTAACCAGATTTGTTCGCCAGTGCTTTCTGACAAGGCTTTGTAGTATTTGAAGGTGCCTGCGTAAGAGCCGTCGTCGATATTGGCTATTCTGTTGGCCATGGCAATGTCACCAATGCTGGTCACTTTGTCTTGAACTACTTGCACGCTCAAATCTGCATCGGTGTGAGCTCGTCCGTAATGGTGCATCACAAAATCGATGTTGCCTATTTTGATTTTTTGACCGTGCGACACAATGCGGTTGGGTGCCACAGTTTTGGTTCCAGCCGTCGATTGATTGGTCCAGCGTTCCATCAAAATACGCCAGGTATTACCTTCCATGCCTTTGATGGTCTCTATGGTTTTAGCCAAAGCGTAAATTGGAAGTTGAGTGCCGTACTCTTCTACAAAGGCATGGTTTCCTAGCCAATGGTCGCCATGAAAGTGACTGTTGAAAACCGCAACGACGGGCAGTTGTGTCACTTTTTTGATCATTCGAATGGCCATTTGACCAATTTGTAATGAGCTGCCTGAATCCAAAATCACTACACCTGCAGAGGTGACCACAAAGCTAACGTTGGACATCATGCCGCGGTTTTCCTGAGTTGGAAAACCATCTGGTGCAAAGATCATCCAAACGTGCTTAGATACTTGAGTGGGGGGGATGTCTTTAACAGGGGGGCCCATTAAAAAGTCTTGTGCATCTGCCGCAAATGTTTGGACTTCTGGCCACATGCCAATCGCACCCAAGCCAATTGCACCTGCGCCTAAAAAAGAGCGACGCTTGAGGGTGGCGTGCACCGTCGTTTTGAATTGCGCTTGAGGCATTTTGGAAACTCCTGTTTAGGCAACATAACCTGGGTTGGGCAAGCCACCTGTGATTTTTGGCGCGTTCAATTGGCGTTGCTTGATGCGGCCATTAGGCTGTGTTTTAAGCCATTGCTCTACCACTTCCCAGACCTGTTTGTTGCCTTGTGTTCTGGCCTCTTCCGCCACAGGTGCCCAGCCAGCCACTTTGTATTTTTTGCCAGACTCAATGAGCTTGCCATTCAAGCGCATTTCTTCAATGCGTTTGCCCATGGTTGCCGTGGGGTTGCATTGGTATTGCAATCCGCCCACACGCACCATGTCGCCACCTTGTTGATAGTAAGGATCTGGATTGAACAAGTTGTCGCAAACATCTTCGAGAACCGTTTTGATGGTTTCGCCGGTCATTTCTGTGACAGTGGCGTAAGAGTAGGTAGTCGCAGTCATGTCGAGCAGCCACTCGCGCGTGATGGCTTGGCCTGGTAGAAGTGTTGTGCCCCAGCGGAAGCCAGGTGAGAAGGCAATTTCTGCACCTTGTACATCCATCAAGGCATCGACCAACAGCTGGTCGCCAGTACCGTTGAAGTTGCCACGACGGTACAGCAAACCTTCAGAGATGCCGAGCTTTTCGTTCAGTTTGCTTTCATAAGGAGCACGAATTTTAGTGATGAGTGCATCCATCTCTTTGTCGGCTGGCAACATATTTGAGAAAACGGGGAGCAACTTGTAACGGAAATCGGTCACACGTTTTTCTTTGACTTCAAAGTCGAGCACACCTAAAAACTTGCCATTGGAACCCGCATTGGTGACAATCGTTTTTCCACCCTTGTTGTTGACCAAGGTTGCAACAGGCATGCCATCGTGGGTGTGACCTCCCATAATGGCATCGATACCGCTGACGCGGCTGGCCATCTTCAAGTCAACGTCCATGCCGTTGTGACTGATCACCACGATCACTTGCGCACCTTTGCCGCGAGCTTCGTTGACCATGCTTTGCATGTTCTCGTCTTGAATGCCAAAGGCCCAATCTGCCACCATGTAGCGTGGGTTTGCGATGGGGGTGTAGGGGAACGCTTGACCAATGATGGCACAGGGCACACCGTTAATTTCTTTGATCACGTAAGGCTTGAAGACTTGATCGCCAAAGTCTTGGGTCTTGATGTTTTGCGCTACAAACTCAACTTTACCGGCAAAATCTTTTTCAACAATTTCTTTCACGCGGTCCATGCCCAGTGTGAACTCCCAGTGGCCCGTCATCACGTCCACGCCTAACAATTTGCAGGCGTCGACCATGTCTTGGCCGTTGGTCCAAAGGCATGTGCCAGAACCTTGCCATGTGTCACCGCCATCGAGCAACAAGGCGCCTGGGCGGCTTGCTTTCATTCGTTTGACCAAAGTGGCCAAGTGTGCAAAACCGCCCACTTTGCCGTAACGAGCAGCCGCTTTTTCGTAATTCAAATAGGTGAGGGCGTGTGCCTCTGCAGTTCCGGGGCGAATGTTGGCAAACTTAAGCAAATGCTCACCTACTAGGTGAGGCAAGTTACCCTTCATGCTGCCCAAGCCCAAGTTAATGCTGGGCTCGCGGAAATAAATGGGTTTGAGCTGCGCGTGGCAATCGGTCATGTGCAAAAAGGACACATTGCCAAATTTGGGAATGTCATACAGACCATTGGCAGCTGTCGCCGCATCAGCATCAGCATACGTGCCCATGCCCAAACCTGCCATGGTGCCTGCACCCATGACCTGCATAAATTCACGTTTTGAGAGGTTCATACTTTTGTCTTCGCTAATATATAGGGATGAAAAAAACCCGGACGAACCGGGTTTGGAACACATTGTTATTTGTTCACAGGTGATTGAGGGTCAAGCAACAAGCCTACGACGTGTCGTACTTGTGCTTCGGTCAAGATGCCGCTGTGACCTGCGCGTGGCATGTTGGAGCAGGCGTTGTAGGCCTTTGAATTCCAAATTTTGCCCCATGTGTATTCCACAATGGGTTTGGCCGCAGCGCTGTAGGGATCGGTAATGCCGCGAATTTTCCCGTAGTTGTGCAGGCTTGGGCCAATGGTGCCATAAGAAATTTCTTTCTCGTCGATCTTGTGGCAGTTGTAGCAGTTGCCGCCATTGACAGTTTTTTCATTGTCTGTAAAAGTCAGACCACGACCATTTTGAGCAATCTTCTCGCCTTCTTTCCAGTCGCCGATGAACTTGCCGTCTGTAGGCCACTTGATGGCTTTCATGTTGATTTCTTCAATGCGCTTGGCAGTCTTTTCATCCAAAGGCTTGCCTGAAACATCAGCTTCACTGCAAGCCTGATTGGTTTCGTCGGTGTTCAGGATGCTGGCCTTCACAATGCCTTGATCGCGAAAAGAAGCCTTCACGATTTGTTGAGTGAGAGCGTTCAGGTCTGCAACAGAAGGGGCCGATGCACAGCCAACCACCAGCAGCGCGACAGTCGTCGCGGCCAAACCTGTACGTAGTTTTGAGTTCATTTTTTTCATTGCTGTTGCTCCGAATTAACGCTTGATGGCGGGTGCAATGGAAGCTGAACCCTTAGAGTTCACGCCAAGGTAGACGCCCAATGCAATGGTGGCATCGCTGGCAAAGCCAGGGTAGGGGAAACGTTGCTGACGATAGCAATCGTTCAATCGTTGTTGCATCCCCCACATTTGTCCGTTAGATACGCGGTAGGCGGGCCATGCCGCAAAACCGATGCCGTCACCTGGGTTCTTGGTTAGATTGGGCAAGTCTTGCAAGCGAATGCGCTTGCCATCTTCTGCATGGCATGAGGCGCAGGCAAAGTCATGTGGTCCACCTCGTTGAAAGAATAGGCGTTTACCAACTTCATAAAAAGTTTTTTCGCTTTGATGGGCTTGTGGCAAATTGAACTTCATGCCTTTTGATTCGGCCGCCAGCCATGTGGCCAAAGCGGTCATATTGACTTGCTCACCTTTACCAAAAGGTGTTTTAGCAATTTCGGCTGCATTGAGACCCTGCAAAGTTTCCATGCAAGTTAGTAATCGCGATTCCAAGTCTTGTACTCGACCAGTGTCTGCAAAATACTTTGGCAATTCTACGAAGGCGCCTTTGTAAACACCTGGACCTTTCCCCAAGTCACATTTTTCAAGTGACGCATTTTTGGGGCCGCGTTTTTGAGTCCACAGGCCTTCGCCCTTGGCTTCAAACAAGTCGGCTGGATTGCCGTCTTGCAACATGGCGCGGTATTCATCAATGCCTTGGCTAGCTGTTTTTTGAGCCAAGCTACCCAAGCTGAGGGTCATCAATCCTGCAGCCAATAAGATGGAAAACGTTTGCTTCATGGGCACCTCAATGAGTGAACTACATAAATTGAAAAAGGGTGAAGATTGCGCTTCACCCTTGTTTTGCCAGTTGGTGCTTTAGGACACCGTGGCTTCGTCGGTGCGTGTATCACCTTTACTGTCTTTCCATGTGACTGCAATTTTGTCGCCAGCTTTAGCGCCTTTGACGGCAAATTGCAAAAATGGATTCTTGGAGACAGCGGGGCCCCATTCAGCTGACAAAACAGGTTTGCCGTTGTGTGTGGCTGTCACTTCTTGGATATACCAAGCAGGTACAGTTTTGCCAGCCGCATCTTTGCGTTGACCAGATTCCATTTCGTGACTCATCAGAACACGAACAGTTGCTTTGTCGCCAGAGGCTTGGGCGCGAATGCGCATTGGATCTGCCATTATTTTTCTCCTGAATATGTGTAAATGAACGAAGAGTTGAGAGGCTTAACCGCCGCAACCACCCAAAGTTACTTTGACTTCTTTCTTGGCGAACAAGGCCTTACCGTCAGCCATGATGGCGACGGCATAAACGTCGGAGGACTGGCCCATTTTTGCGCGTGTAGAGAAGTTGGCTTCAACAGAGTCACTCACATGGAACATGGCGACCAAAGCGGCAGGGTTCTTTTCGACCAAAACCAACATTTGTTTTACACCTGGCAAGCTGGTGCTTGCACCCAAAGGAACCACAGCGCCATTTTCAGCGATGTCTGGACCTGCGATGATGACGTCCTTGCTTTCTGCAATGGCACCGCCGCCGTAGGCTTTGACAGCGTCTTGAACAGACTTGGCATCAAAACCTACTTTGTTAAAAGCAGCTTGAGCAAATTGTGGGAAGCCTGCTGTTGCCAGCAAGCCTGCAACCACCATGCTCTGTTTAATTGTCTCGCGACGAGTTTGCATCTGAATTCTCCTTGTGAATAAGTTGATGCTAATGAAATTTTTGTCAAAGTCAAATCTGATTAAATGCGACTTCACTTTTATTTGACAGCGCCTGATGCGATCCAGTTTGCAATGATTTTTGCATCTGCGTCACTAATGTTTTGTGCTGGCATGGGAATAGGGCCCCAAACGCCAGAACCGCCTGACTTAATTTTGCCAGTCAAGTAATCGACCTTGCCAGTATATTTCTTCGCGATGTCGTTGAAGCCAGGACCAACAATTTTCTTGTCAATACCATGGCAAGCTGTGCAGGTGTTCTTGCTCAGCAAAGCTATGACAGCTTTTGTGTCTGTCTTGCCATCTGTTGCTTTAGCAGTGGTTGCTGCGTTAGCTGGTGGCACGGTTGATACTGCGGGTACTGCATTAGTTTTGCTGGTACTGCCTTCAGGTTTGCTTGTATCAGCTCCTTTTTGCTGCCCGACCAACCGATTTTGTTCACTCAAATTGCCATGGGCATTGCGTGCGAAGTCGGGCAAGAACGATGCAACTTTGGGTTCTGGTACACAATCCTTCATGCATATCACGTTATTGGTGTCGGGTTTGGACGTACCGTTAAACTCTTTGCCAGGCCACATGGCGTGAGCTGTTGTCATGCCGTTGCGATTGGGCATGCGCTTTTGTACTTCAGCGATATTTTTGTCAGACAAGACAAAATTGTCTGGCACCACGCCTGCCAAGTTCAACAAGAAACCAGTGACGGCATAGACTTCTTCAGTGGTGAGCGTCTTGGGGTTGGTCCAAGGCATGGCACGGTTGATGTAATCCCACAAAGTGGATACCGTGGCCACCTTCATGATGGTGGTGCGGCCGGGATAGTCAGTGCGAGTCAGGTTTGCTACACGGCCAGTTTTAATATCTTCTGCAGTGGTGCCGCCTATTAGTGGGCTGAAAACTTCATTGGATTCGCCAAAAATGCCATGGCAGTGGGCGCACTTAGCTTCCCAAATGTCCTGGCCTTTGGCAACAGAACCAGAGCCAACGGGCAAACCTTTGAAGTCAGGGCGGACATCGATGTCCCAAGCCGCTACTTCCTTCGGGGTTGCGTCTCGCCCGACACCTGGATATTTGTTGCTTTGAGCAAATGCGGTTGCCCCTGACAGACAGATGGCGATGACCCATGCAATTTTAAGAAACTTGAACATTCTTGACCTCGCCATTTTCTTGTACCAACCATGACTGAATGGCATTGTTGTGATAGATGGAGCGTGTGCCACGGACATCACGCAGTTGCTTGTACATGGGTTGCACATAACCTGTTTCGTCTTGCGCACGACTTTGGATGATGGCGGGCTTGCCATCCCAAGTCCAATCTAAATTGAAACGAGTAAGGGCCTTTGAAAGCACAGGTGTTTCAAGTCGCGCTTGTCGCCAGTTGCGGCCGCCGTCCGTTGAAACATCAACTCGTTTGATCTTGCCTTTACCCGACCAAGCCAAACCTGTGATGTTGTAAAAGCCTTTGTCTAACAAGACTTGACCGCCAGAGGGGGTGGTGACCACACTCTTGCACTCCTGAATGTTGGTGTACTGGCGATGCAATCCGCTGGGTTGTAAATCGATGTAGTGAATGGCTTCGTCTTTAGTGGCATAGGGTTGGTCACCCACTTCGACGCGGCGTAAATACTTGACCCAACTCACACCCTGAACACCTGGCACGACCAAACGCAATGGGTAGCCATTTTCAGGACGCAGCATTTCACCGTTTTGACCATATGCCACCAACACTTCGCCGGAGGTGATCAAACTCATGGGGATGGTGCGAGTCATCGCAGAGCCGTCGCCGCCTTCTGCTAAGACAAACTTGCCGTTTTTCAAGTCTGCACCAGCCAATTCAAGCAGTGTGATCAGGGGTACCCCGGTGAACTCACTGCATGACAACATGCCATGGGTATATTGCACTGTAGGGACTGCCACATTACCCCAGTCTACGGCAGTATTTGCGCCGCACTCAATGAAGTGAAAGCGAGAGACCGATGGCAAGCGCATGATTTCGTCCATGGTGAAAACTTTTGGATTTTTCACCATGCCGTTGATCATGAAGCGGTGCTTAGAGGGGTCGATGTCCCACCAACCTTGGTGGTGACGCTCAAAGTGCAATCCGCTGGGCGTGACGATGCCAAATAAAGATTGCAAGGGCGCAAACGACACAGAAGCCTGTGTGGTTTGAGTGAGGCCAGGGCTTTGCCGGCGTTGCAAATTGGCTTCGTATTTGGATGGCTTACCGTAACCTTCAGTGGCAACGCCTTGGCCCAGGCCTGTGGCATGTTCAGGCAAGTTCAAAATGTTGGGATCACCACCTTCGGTGGGAATAGGATTGCCTTGCGCAAAGGCATGAGGTGCAGATACCGCTGCAACACCCGCTGCTGTGGCAGTAGAGGCCGCTGCAAAAGCACGTCGAATGAAGTCTCGACGGCCTTGCTTGCCCTCAGCAAAAACTGTTTGAACATCACTCGGAGTGAGGAAGTTTTCCGGAGCTTTTTGAACCCGGCCGGAAGAATTGAATAGCTCTTTCACCATATCTCCTTGTAGAGCATTTGCAGCGCACATAAGTCGCATATTATATAAGTCGATGCTTATTTATTAAGCGCAATTCTCGACTTTGCAACTGAACTCAAAATTACAAACCAAAACCTTCGATTATCGAAGCGGTGCCGTCAGCTGAATTGATTTAAGTCAATCCAGCTGACATGCTGCCTGTTTGTTTAATAGCGGTAGCTGGCCAACAATTGCCAATTATTTTGACTGTGTGAAATGCTAGCGCTTTGCGTTGTCACTGTTACTTTGCTAGCGTGGGACATGGCTGCATCCAATTGCCATTGCTTGCTCAATTGGAAGCTGGCGCCCAGTGTCAGGTGGTCTTCCACAATCGCTGGGAAAAGGGGGTTGGTCATTTCCTTGGGAATGGGGTTGCTGGCCATGTTCAAACCACCGCGAAGAGTTAGTACATCGTTGATACGATAAGCTGCGCCAACCGAGATGACTGTTTGGTCTGCCCAGTTTTGAGGCATTGCAAAGCTGACGCTGCCACCCATGCCAGCACTTGTATAGCTCATTGAAAACTGCTTCATCACCTTAGACCATTCGACTCGCTTCACATCAGCCACAAAGGTGAGTGAAGGGCTTGATTTGAAGGCCATGCCAATAGCCAAAGTGGCTGGCATCTGGAAGTCCAAGACCGTCAATTGCCCGGCGTCTGTAAATCCTCCTGGGGCACTCATGCTCGCGCCTTTGGCTGATGTTTTCATGTCACCTTGTGAAGTTTTCAAGTGATAGCTAGCTCCCACAGTCAAGTCTGGTGTCGCTTGATAGGTCAAGCCAAATTTGCCTGTCCAGCCCGTTGACTTTGCTGCTCCGCTGAAATCATTAGAGTTAGAGAAGTCGATGCGTGCCCATGGCGCTTGCGCCAATTGTGGCAAGGCCATGCCAAGGTTGCCAGAAGGCATGCCATTGACCATGCCACCCAATTGAGCACCCGTTGCGGCCATTTTCATGTCCAGGTTAGACCATGCAAAGTCCAAAGTAGCGCCCACATTCAACTTGTCGTTGATTTTCATGGCTACAGGAAAAAGGACTCGCCCAACGCTCAACTCAGATCGCACATCACTGCCAGAACCCATTGCCACAGCCGTATTGGCGGCGTATTCTGTACCCATGCCACCTTGGCCAAACATACCAACGCCATAGGTCAAATCGCCAGCCTTACGAATCCAGCCGAAGGCAGGCATGACATAGGATGTGCCGCTTGACTGGGCAGTTGGAAAGCCTGGTACGGTGGTGCTGACCTTAGGGCCTAAAACACCCACAGCTAAGTCCAAACGTGTGCCGTCTGCACCCATTTGCAAAGTGGCTGGGTTGTTCATCATGGCGGCAGAACCATTTTCAATGGCAGTGGCAGCGCCACCCATTGCCAAAGCAATGGGGCCGTAGCCTTCTAAGATCATGCCGTTGGTGGCCCAAGCGCTAGAGCCTGTTGTCAAAATGGCTGCCGCAATGGCAATGGTTTTTTTATTAAATTGAATTCGCATGTTGTCTCCCTTGGAATATTAAATTTCGCCTTTAGAGGCACGTTCCATCATTTCCCAGATGGTGTCTCTCACAGCATTGGCTTCTTCCTTCAAAGGGGAGGGTAGTTTGCGACCCATCTTGACCATCATGTCCATGTTGAGGGTGTAAAGCCACAAACCATCTTCTTTTTCAACCACCGTGACTCGGCAGGGTAGGTAAGCTGCCATGTGGGGACTAAAGTCCACCATGCGACGCGCAGTGGTGGGCGTGCAGAAAGAGTAGACCGTCAGCAATTTTTGCTTTTGGCCAGTGCGGGCTTCGAGTTCTTTGGAAAGTGGCAGGGTCCCAACGTCTTTCATGTTGCGCTCAGTGGCAACTTGTTTCAAGATTTGTTCGATGTCGTTAGGCGTTACACCTTTGGCAACTTTACGCTCCCAGGTGGTGGCAACAGCAATGTCCCCTTCCCCTTCTATCCATCTGTCCCACATGCGGCTAGCCTCTGTGCCAGCACCACTCTCAAGTTTTGCTATTGTGCTGATGGTTCCGCAACCTGAGAGCAACATCGTTGCTGCCAGTGCACCGGCCAATGTGACAGTCTTCAATCCAAATTGCATGCGGGTTCTCCTGATTATTTACATCTAACTGTCAAGAATTGCGTGTATTCGCAAATCTCCAGTGATCTGTATATCATGTCGGAAAAAACCCGGGGGGGTATCAGAATATACCCTATGGGGTAGGGTAAGTGAGGTGTCAGCTTTTACTTGAATTTATAGTGGTCACGGTTTAAGACGGCGGCAACGGCAGTCACTTCTTCTGGGAAAAAACCGAGGTTGAGTTCGGTATTACACTGTTCCACCATGCCTCTGAGAAAACCTGGGGTGTTGATGCGACCTTGTGGTTTGTAAATGGCACTGCCATTGCCGCCAACACGCTTTTGATGGCATGTGTCGCAGTTGTTTTGAGCAATCAGTTGAGTACCCAATTGAAGGTCTGCATCTTTGAATAATGAAGGCTGCGCAAAAGCACTCCAAGCCATCAACAGACTCGCAAAAAGGCAACCTGAGGTCTTGTGGCTCAAAAAGGCTAATGGCTTCATTTTGAGCCAGACAAAATCCAAGTAGCCAATGTGTTGGCGTCTGCTTCACTCAATGTTGTTTGAGCGGGCATAGGAACGGGCCCCCACTTTCCTGAACCACCTGCCTTGATGCTTTTGGCCAAATTGGCGGCAGCGTCTTTTTGACCTGCATATTTTTTAGCGACGTCTTGGTAAGCTGGGCCAACCAGCTTTTTGTCAACGGTGTGGCAAGCCATGCAGGCATTCTTTTTGGCCAAATCCAAGTTGGCCCAGGCGGGCATGGAGGCTGCGCAAGCAAGTGTCAAAGTGATTGTTTTGATGTTCATAAGCTCTCTTTAAACAAATATATAACCATTCACTAATTTAACTTAATTCAAGTGGATGTTGGCCCTCCAAGCTGGCCTCTTCGTCCTAGTATTTACCCGAGGAATTATTGGTGACGTCAACCCGCAATGTGAGGCACTAAGTCCGCAAAATTCTCCGAGCTGCACCAACACGTTCTTCTAAGTAAGCGCCATAAAAGTCTGGTAAGTAGCCACCTTCCATGCGGTCTACTAACTCTTGTCCTTTGGGTCCCAAAAATATCAAGGTTGGCGCGATGCTGACACGCCACTGTTTGACCATTTGGTCGTGTGTTTGCATTTGGCCATTCAGGGCTTTAACAGGTTGGTCACTCCGCATATCGACTTGAACAATGGGAAATCCTTGTTTTTGCATAGGGCTGAGGTAGCTATCTCTGGCCATTTTGCAGAAGGGGCAACCGGCCAAACTGACCATGACGATCAAGGGCTCTTTGGCTTTTAGCGCATTGTTTATTTCATCAAGAAGTGATTTTGAAGGGGGAAGCTGCGCTGGCGCTGCTTCAGAAACCCAATAAGTTAAGCCTAAAACCCCAACAAAACTGTGGGCAAGTTTAGAAACATAGACCCTACGGGACATTGTTGTCAGATGAAAGGCTGAGGGTATCGGCATCTGAAAGGCTGAAAAAAAGAGACAATCGAGGGCTGTCTCAATTGGCCATAAAGTTGTACCCATGGGACCATGGATTTTGAAAACACATATCAGTATTTAGTGAATTATTGGGGAACTTTGTGAATCTCGCAAGTCTTTTAGAAACCTACGGGGATCATTGGGTCCTAGCCATCGGTGGTGGTTTGATTGGGTTGTTGTTTGGCTTTAGTGCGCAGCGCTCAAAATTTTGTGCACGGGCGGCAGTCATTGAATGTTGTGAAGGTCAATGGCGACAGCGATTTGCCGGATGGATGCTGGCTTTTGCGACGGCCATGCTGATGGTGCAAATGGCCATCAGTCTTGAATTGTTAAATCCCGCTAGTTCTCGTCACCTAGGCTCACCTGGCAGTATTTCTGGTGCTGTATTGGGTGGACTGATGTTTGGCGTGGGCATGATCATGACCCGCGGCTGTGCCAGTCGCTTGATCATTTTGTCTGCCAATGGCAATTTGCGCGCATGGATTTCAGGTTTGTTGTTTGCGGTCACTGTACAGGCCACCATTTCTGGCGCGTTAGCACCCACACGTCAATTCATTGCCTCTTGGTGGGTTGTAGATGGCGGGCCTCAGCGCAACATTCTGACAGTGTTGGGCACAACTTCTTGGATGGGCTGGGCACTGGGTTTGCTGATCTTGGGTGTTGCAATTTGGCGATTCCGAGCCAATGCTGGCGGCCCCAAGCCACTGATCTTGGGTAATATTTTTGCAGGTGCAGCCATTGCACTGGGTTGGTTCTTTACGCAATGGGTTGCTGGTGCATCCTTTGAGCCCGTTCCAGTGCAAGGTTTGTCTTTTAGCAGCCCTTCCGCCGAATGGTTGAACCGGGTGCTTTACACAGACACGGCACCTAAGTTCGGTTTCGATGCCGGCTTGTTGCCAGGTGTCTTCATTGGTTCATTCTTGGCTGCCGTGATGTTTGGTGACTTCAAGTTTGAAGGATTTCAAACTGAAAACAAACTGGGTCACTACCTCAGTGGTGCGGTTTTGATGGGATTTGGCGCCGTTTTGGCTGGTGGCTGCACGGTAGGAGCTGGGATGTCCGGCGGCATTGTATTTTCAAATACAGCTTGGCTCACACTCTTGTCCATCATTGTGGGTTCGGCACTTACTTACAAATTCTTGAAGTCCATTGGTGCGCCAACCTAGGGATCATTGAGTCTCTCGCAAGAAAGCTCCAGCCGCTCTAGTGTTGACGTAAGTCAAGTTGTTGTGAGCCTTAACTGTTAGCATTCATATCAGTCTCAACTGACATAGAAAGTCGACTGTGAGTGTTGCACTGAATGAACTCGTTGAAATTTATGGCGAAGGCACAGTGCTTGCCTTTGGGGGGGCCTTGATTGGCCTTTTCTTTGGTTTTTTTGCCCAGCGATCGAAATTTTGCTTGAGAGCTGCTGTCATCGATTTCTGGCACGGGCATTTCAAAGACAAGCTGTCAATTTGGTTGTTGGCTTTTTCAGCTGCCGTCATTGCAACCCAAGCCTTGGTCCTTTGGGGTGGCTTAGACAGCAGCGCTGCCCGTCAAATTGCGGCGCGTGGAAGTTTGTCAGGGGCTATTGCCGGCGGCCTGATGTTTGGCATCGGCATGATCTTGACTAGGGGATGTGCCAGTCGCCTTCTCATTCTTTCTGCCAATGGCAATTTAAGAGCTTTGCTTTCGGGATTAATTTTTGCCGTCGTGGCGCAATCAAGTTTGTCGGGCACACTCATGCCTGCCAGAATTGCAGTCAGTGAGTGGGCCACATTGGAGGGCGGACCTAGCCGTGATTTGTTGGCCATGACTGGAATGGGGCATGTCACAGGTTTATGGATCGGTTTCATGTGCCTGGTGATGGCCATCTATTTTGTCAGCCGAAGCGCAAACAAACCTGTCATGCATTGGGTGGGTGGCCTTGGAACTGGATTGTCCGTTGCTGCCGCTTGGGGCTTTACCCAATGGGTTGCCAACCGCTCATTTGAACCGATTCAAATTCAAGGTCTGACTTTCAGTGGCCCTTCTGCAGAATGGCTGATGCGAGTGCTGCAATCGCCAGCTCCCAAAATTGGTTTCGAATTTGGCTTGTTGCCGGGTGTGTTTATGGGCTCTTTCTTGGGCGCGTTAGTTGGCAATGAATTCAAATTAGAAGGCTTCAAAGATGGCTACAGCATGCGGCGCTACATTGTTGGGGCTGTCTTCATGGGATTCGGCTCGATGTTGGCCGGGGGGTGCGCCATTGGCGCCGGCGTCACAGGGGGCGCCATTTTTGCATTGACCGCATGGGTCACTTTGCTGGGAATGTGGGTGGGTGCTGGTTTGACAGATCGTTGGCTGGATTCACCAGCCAACGTCCGCCTGCCCTAAGGCATTATTTACCGCTGAGGTATTCAGCAACGGCTGCCATTTCAAGAGGTGTCATTTTGACCACAATGGAATGCATCACAGCATTGTCATTGGTTCGTTCGCGAGTGTTGAATTGCTTCAACTGCGTTTCTGTGTAGATGGCATATTGACCTGCAAGTCGTGGCAAAGACACGGTGCCTTTGGCCTCTGCGCCATGACAACTGGCGCACGCAGGTACGCCACTGAATTTGTTGCCATTGTGAAATATGTATTTGCCAACAGAAGCCAGACCTGCATCTTTAGGCTCTTCCGCTTGCACGCTTTGTTTTTCAAAGAACTTGCCCACCGCTAACATTTCGTCAGGCGTTAGCTTAGCCACCATGTCACGCATCGCAGTGCTTTTTCGAGCACCACTTTTGAAGTTTTCAAGTTGCTTGGCAATGTACTCATGATGTTGTCCTGCTAAGCGAGGAAATACCTCGCTTGAAGAATCACCGGTTGCGCCATGGCAGAGAAAGCAGGAACCAGAAACAATTTTCTTGGCTCGCGCTTCATCTGCTTGAGCCCAGGCGGTCGCGCAAAAACTGATCGTTGTCAGCGCTGCAGCTAGGACTTTGACAAAAGATGCAAGCTTCATGTCTGTGCCTTAAGCCAATGTGTCTGCCCAAATATTGCGCGCCCATGCCAGCGCATAACGGCCTTCCAATTCGTTGGCAGCGCTAGAAACACCACCAGAACCTGGCACTGTGAGCATGGTTTTCTTGTCGGCGTCGTAAGCATGAACACTGGCCACATGAACCACGTCTTCAGAGCTGACAAAGCTATAGCAAGTGTTGTTGTAGATTGGCTGCTTATTGGGCTCTTTGCCCGTGAGCAAAGCCACAACCGCAGCAGCACATGTTTTGCCGTGTTGGTTGGCCATGTGACCTGACTTAGGCATGGCTGGCGCAATTTGGATGGAATCGCCCAACACATGAACGTTCTTGGCAGCCTTTGACTCAAAGGTGAGGAAGTCCACTTCGCACCAGCGTTTATTGGCAGTGGCCAAGCCAGACTTAACAGCAATATCACCTGCACGCATAGGCGGAATGACATTCAGGACATTTGCTTTGACTTCGTCATTGAATTCAAATTTCAACGTGTTGGTGGCAGCATCAACATCGGTCGCGTTGTGTTTGCCACGGTATTCGATGATGCCTTTGTAGCGCTCAGCCCAAGCCTTTTTGAACAAAGGACCTTTGGAGGTGACGTCGTCGTTAGCGTCCAAAATGAGAACCTTGCTTTTTGGTTTGGCTTTGCTGAAGTACTCGGCCACTTGGCAAGCTCGCTCGTAAGGGCCTGGAGGGCAGCGGTATGGAGCCAAGGGAATTGACAATGCGTAGACACCGCCGTCAGGCATGGCTTCCAGTTGTTTGCGCAAAGCCAAAGTTTGCGCGCCTGCTTTCCATGCATGTAACACCTTGTCTTGTGCGCCGGCTTTGCTCATGCCAGGTAAAGATTCCATCATGAAATCAACACCTGGAGACAAAATCAGTCTGTCGTAGGGCACTTCAGAGCCACCAGCCAACTTCACAAGACGCTTGTCGGGGTCGATTTGTGTTACGTAGTCTTTGATCAAGTTGACGCCATGGCGCTTAACCAAGTTGTCGTAAGAGTTAGTGATGTCGGCAATGGTTTTGCTTCCACCAATGACCAAATTGGAAATAGGGCAAGAGATGAAGCTTGCGTTGGGCTCAATCAAGGTGACTTGAATGCCGTAATCAGACCACATGCGGACATATTTGGCGGCAGTTGCACCACCATAACCACCGCCGACCACCACAACTTTAGGACCGTTTGAGCCACCGATAGAAGCACAGCCAGACAACAGGCTCATTGCGCCTAAAGAAGTTGCTGAAGCGGTTTGAATAAATTGACGACGTTTCATGACAACCCCTTATTTTTTCTGTGCTGCAAAGTAACCCGCGATGGCAACAATTTGCTCATCGCTGTAGCCCTTGGCCAACTGATGCATGATGGTGGCTGGTTTGCGGCCAGCTTTGAAATCCAACATTTTTTTAACGATATCGTCTTTGTTGGCGCCAGCCAATGATTCGTTGCCAGGTTCAGCGCGGCCATTGGTTCCATGGCAATTGGCGCAACCCGCAGCCCAACTGCGAACAGTCAGTGGGTCGGGTGCAGAGTTGCTTTGCGCAGAGGCCATGGAAGCAGTTGCCATCATAGCTAAGAAAACAAAAGTCAGTTTGTTCATGGTGTTTCTCTTTTTCAATGGAGTACCTGTTGAAGGTGAATTGTATTTAAGGCCGAAGGTAAACAAATCCTGAGCGAGCTTGAAGTAAAGCAACTTCAGACACGCCGGAAGGCACAACCGATGCTTCCATCACCACACGCTCTTTGGGTATTTTACGAGTGACCAGCGTGTTGTTGCAGACTTTGAACTCCACGCCTTTAGAAGCCAAATCACCAATGCTGCCAGCAAAACTTTCACCAATCGCGTTGGTGGCACCTTCAAGTAAAAAATCAATCCCTGGACCGTGGGTGACCACTGTGATTTTGGCCGTTGGATCTGCGGCCAAATGATTACGAATATTGCCCATGGCCCGATAGGCTTGAGCAACACCTTCATTGATGTGATAAACAACTTTGACTTGCGCAAAAGTCAGATTGCAAAAAATCAAAGACGCAGAAATTAACGCTGCACGAAGAAGAGGTGTCATATTTATTAGCCATTCCTTATTTAAGGAGATGTTATCTTGCTCCAAGGGGTCTAGCGCACAGTAATAACCCGACTTCAAACTGACGCGAGGCTTTCAGTTGCAATTTGAGTACAGACAGCTCGACACAGGTCGACAAACTGTGGATTGGCAATGCTGTAATAAATTTGAACGCCTTCGCGGCGCTTTTGAAGAATGCCCGCTTGAAACAATGTGCTCAAATGTTGAGACATGTTGGACTGTGTGGTGTCCACTTCTTCTAAGAGTTCACTGACATTTTTTTCACCCGCGCAAAGACAACTCATGATGCGCAATCGCATCGGTGCAGACATGACTCGAAAGATCTCAGCGGCTCGGTTGAAAGTCGCGTCGTCTTTTTCAAGGGTTTCAAATTGAATTGGTTTGAGTTTTCTCGCTCGCATCAGTATGAATATAGCCTATAAAGAAAAAGATTCATTTAACTTAAAAGGTAAGTTTTAACCCACTTGGTCAGGTTAGCTGCCGATCGAGCGCCGGAAATTCGAGAAACTTCATGCCCACCTTTAAAAATGGCCACAGTAGGGATGCTTCTAATATTGTGTTTTATTCCCACTTCTTGGTGTGCCTCTGTATCCACTTTGACAAACCGAGCATGTGGCTCCAACATGGCGCATGCTTTCTCATATTCAGGTGCCATCATACGGCAAGGGCCGCACCATGGGGCCCAGAAGTCAACGACAATGGGCACTTCACTTTTGGCAATTTGGGCAGCTAAACCAGCTGCATTCAAGTTAGAAGGATACTTTTCAAATAAAGGCTTGTGACAGCTTCCGCAAGACAACTCGGCTTGAAGTTGGTCAGTCGACACCCGATTGGTGCTGTTGCAATATGGGCATACTAAGTGTGTTTTCATGTTGTTGTCTTTGTAAAGTTTCAGTCATTCAGTTGGAAGCGGGAAGGATTTATTCAAGCCCATCTTCGCCCTTGGGTGGGGGAAAGGGACCATCGCCTGTTCATTTATGTGCGGCATCTGTTGACAACTGCCTTTAGCTCACTGCTTGATCAGCAAGTGTGTATCGCCCCAAGCCTGCCCTAAAAACGGGTTGGGTTTTATTTAATTAAAGTGCATCCAAAGGAATCTTGAGGTAAGACATGCCATTAGATTCCTTGGGTGGCCGTTCACCCGCGCGAATATTGAGTTGTACAGCCGGCAATATTAAGACGGGCATTTCTAACGACGCGTCTCGCGTAGTACGCATTTCAACAAACTGATCCTCAGTAATGCCATCGTGAACATGGATGTTTTTGGCGCGTTGTTCAGCAACGGTTGTCTCAAATGCAACGTCGCGATTGTTGGGTGGATAGTCGTGACACATGAAGAGTCGCGTTTTGGATGGCAAGCTTAATATTTTTTGCATTGATGCATACAAGGCTCTGGCATCACCACCTGGAAAATCGCACCGCGCTGTTCCAACATCTGGCATAAAAAGGGTGTCGCCCACAAAGACAGCATCGCCAAATTGGTATGCCACGCAGGCGGGGGTGTGACCAGGCACAAATAATACTTTTCCTATCAATTCACCTACTTTGAACTCTTCATCGCTGTTTAGCAAATGATCAAATTGGGAGCCGTCTTCTTTGAAGGATGTTTCTAAATTGAAAATGCCCTTGAAGACTTTCTGCACTTGGGTAATGCGTGTGCCGATAGCCGTTTTTCCACCTAAATGTTTTTTGAGATAGGGTGCAGCACTCACATGGTCTGCGTGTGCGTGGGTTTCAAGAATCCAGGCCACTTGCAGTTGATTGGCTTGAACATATGCCACTACTTTGTCAGCAGAGGTGGTGCTGGTTCTGCCTGATTTAGGGTCGTAGTCGAGCACAGAGTCGATGATGGCGCAAGGAGTGCCAATGCCACTGTGAACAATGTAAGTCACAGTCCATGTGGCTTTGTCAAAAATGCCATGAACAATCGGCCTTGTGTTGTGAATGGGCATATAAAGCTTCCAATTATTTCTCAACATTATATATATAAATATATTAAAAAGAAATATAATATTGAAAAATTAATTAAATGGGGGCTTTCATGGGTACAGTATGTCTTGAGTTAGATCAAATGCACAGTTCAGCCGAGCAGGCTTGCAAGCTCTTGAAAGTACTTTCCAACCCCGACCGCTTAATGATCCTTTGTCAATTGTCCAAGGGTGAGCTCAGGGTGGGAGAAATCGAGGAAACGCTTGGCATTGGGCAGCCCACGCTGTCTCAACAACTCACAGTGCTGCGCGACGAAGAACTCGTCACAACGCGGCGTGAAGGCAAAAGCATCTATTACCAAGTTACAAGCCCGCGCGCTTTGGCTGTGATTGGTACTTTGTACGAACAATTTTGCAAATCATAAAGGCACATATGACGATCGATTGGATAAATTTCACACCTTGGCCGTCATTGGGCGGCGGTATTTTGTTGGGAATTGCTTCGTCTGCATTCATCTTACTCAATGGACGTATCTTGGGCATCAGCAGTATTTTGAGTGGATTGCTGCTGCCGCGTTCGGGCGATATTGGATGGCGCATCAGCTTTTTACTGGGCATGGCCGCATCACCCTTTGTTGCTGGCTTGATATTTCCAGCGGATTTGATCGAGGTACCGCGCATTGACGCTGGATATGCAGCCATTGCCATTTCTGGTTTATTGGTTGGCTTTGGAACAAGTTATGGATCGGGCTGTACAAGCGGACATGGTGTATGCGGACTGTCGCGCTTATCGCCGCGGTCTTTGGTGTCCACCCTCACATTCATGGGCCTGGGTTTTGCCGTGGTTTATGTTACTCGTCACCTCATTTAAAAAGTATTTGTATGCAACACAGAATCAGTGAATTTTTAGTGGGTCTGATATTTGGCTTGGGACTCATCCTCTCTGGCATGACAGACCCTGGCAAGGTGATTGGATTTTTAGACATTGCTGGCATGTGGGACCCCTCGTTGGCATTGGTCATGGGCGGCGCCATTGCTGTTGGTTTTTTTGCATTTGCAATGGCCAAGAAAAGAACCATGAACTTCTTAGGCGGTGCTTTGCATTTGCCTCAAAGCAATCAAATTGACAAGCCATTGGTCATTGGCGCCATGATGTTTGGCGCAGGTTGGGGACTGGCTGGCTTTTGTCCAGGCCCTGCGCTCGTTTCTCTGGCATCTGGCCAAATTAAAGCAGCCTTGTTTGTGGTGTTGATGTTGGTGGGCATGCAGGTGTTTGAGGTCTGGAATCGTCAAACATCTTCATCTAAATAAATTGTCCAACACCCACAAAATACACGGTGTGAATCAATGACTCTTGTTCTCGCATTGGGCATGTTGATTGGTGCCGTGATGGGATTGACGGGTGCGGGCGGTGGCATTCTGGCTGTGCCTGTCTTGGTTGCTGGCATGAATTGGACCATGCAGCAATCAGCGCCTGTTGCTTTGATTGCCGTTGCAGCTGGCGCAGCTGTGGGTGCTTTCGACGGATTTAGACATCGTTTGGTGCGTTACAAAGCAGCCATGTTGATGGCCGTCTGTGGTATCCCATTCACAAAACTTGGTCAAATTTGGGCTCATGCATTGCCACAGTATTTACTCATGGGTGGCTTTGCCATTCTGATGTTGGGCGTATCTTGGCGTTTTTATCGGCAGTCCAAAGAAACACAGCCCAATCTTGAAGAAGACGCTTTGCGCTTGGCCTTTGTCAGCGAAGAAACAGGCAAGTTTATCTGGACGCCTGTGGCTGCATTTATTTTGGCATCCATTGGTGTTTTGACAGGACTCATGACCGGTCTGTTGGGTGTGGGTGGAGGGTTCCTCATCGTGCCTTTGATGAGACGATTCACGCGATTGGCTGTTCCAGGTATTGTCGCAACATCCTTGTTTGTGATCACCTTGGTTGGAAGTGGTGGTGTGATCAATGCGCTGATGGCTGGGGTTCAATTGCCCTTGCTTGAAACCAGTAGCTTTGTTGCTGCAATGGTGGGCGGCATGCTTGTAGGACGCAGCATTTCAAGAAAATTAGAAGCTCGGCTAGTTCAACGGGTCTTTGCCTTACTTTTGTTGGGTGTTTCTGTTTACATGTTGTTTAAAGCGCTTATGAATTTTTAAGGCTTCAGCATTCAGTCCAAGTCCTGAAGACCCTAAAAAAAAAGCCACTGATGTTTGAAGTCAGTGGCTTTAATTTATTTGAAAGTTTATTCGGCAGTGATCTTGGCAGACTGAATCACACGTCCCCAATAATCAAGTTCTTTCTTTGTGTAATCTGCAAGTTGTGATGGATTCATATGGTCTACCATCGTTCCAGCATCTTCCGCCTTTTTTCTAATTTCTGGTATGGCAAGAATTTTGACAATCTCAGCGTTAATTTGATTGACAATTTCAGACGGCGTGCCAGCTGGTGCATAAAGCGCAAACCAGGAATCGATGGTGAATTCTCTGAGATCTGATTCTCTGCTTGTTGGCACTTGTGGCAATGATGTGAGTCGAGAACCGCTTGTTACGAGCAAGCCCTTTAATTTGTCCGCCTTGATGTGGTTCACAACAGAAGCTGGCGTCGTAAAAAATAAGTCAACCTGGCCACCCAAAAGATCTTGCACTGCTGGTCCAGCGCCTTTGTAAGGGATGTGCTGAATTGAAGTGCCGGTCATTTGCTTGAACAGCTCGCCGGCAATGTGCTGAATAGAGCCATTGCCAGAGGACGCGTAATTCAATTTGTTGGGATTTGCTTTTGCGAAAGCAATCAATTCACGTAAATTGTTGACAGGCAAGTCTGCTTTGGTGGCCAATACTTGCGGTGCTCTTGTCAGCAGCGAAATAGGTGCAAAGTCTTTGATTGGATCCCAGCCCGCTTTCTTAAACAGATGGGGGTTGCCAACTTGGTAACCGCTGTAAGCCAATAACAGAGTATGGCCATCCGGCTTTGCTCTAGCGACGGCTTGGTTTCCAATGTTGCCTGCAGCACCAGCCTTGTTATCAATGACAACGGGTTGGCCCAATGCGCGTGATAAAGGTTCTGCAATTAATCGTGCTGTGAAATCGGTGGTGCCACCGGGCGCACTTGGCACAACAATGGTAATTGGGCGCTCAGGAAATTTATTTTGCGCGAAGGCGGATGCGCCAAATAGCAGGGTGCAAGCAGTTATCCAAATGAAATTCTTTTTCATCTTTGTCTCCTCTGTTAGTAAATTGATTTAAACCAATACAGACAGTTCAATTAAATTGAAGTCTGGATCACGAACGTAAATTGAGTTAATTTTTCCGGTAGCACCTGTTCTCATCACGGGACCTTCTGTGAGGGGCCAATTGCATTCTTTCAATCGTTTCATGGCATCTTCCAATGAACCCTGAAGAATGAAGCAAAGGTCCAATGCGCCAGGAACCGGCAAATGTGCTTTGGGTTCAAACTCAGAGCCCTGGACATGAATGTTGATTTTTTGATTGCCAAATTTGAAAGCACGTCTTTCAACGGGTGGCGTTCCGCCTACAAATGTCTCAAGTTGCATTCCCAAAACACGGGTGTAGAAGTCAATGCAAGCGGCCTCACGCGCGGTTGTCAGAACCAAATGGTCGAGATGGTCAATCATGAAAAATCCTTTTGCAATTCATTGACATAAGCAGGTGCTGGATGCAGATCTGTGATGAGGCCACTTTTTGCAACCTGTCCAGGCACGGTATGACCGACGATCTCGGGTAACTGACGCGCACTTTGAAGTAGGCGTTTCAAATCAATGCCGGTCTCGTAGCCCATGGCGTCTAGCATGTGTATGGCATCTTCGCTGCAAATATTGCCGCTTGCACCCGGTGCGTAAGGGCATCCGCCCAAACCACCCAAGGAGCCATCAAAGCGCTCTATGCCCGTTTGAACTGCAGCCAGTACATTGGCCAGACCCATGCCTCGTGTATTGTGGAAATGCAGTGTTAATTGCAGATCAGGAAATTGTTTTTGTAAGACCTCGCACATGGCTGTAACTTGTGCTGGTTGTGCCATGCCTGTTGTGTCACAAATAGTCAATCCGCGCACCCCCAAGTCTGCAAATCGTTGCGACCATTTCATGACTTCTTGTTGGGCCACATCGCCTTCCATGGGGCATCCAAAGCAAGCAGACAGAGAAACATTGATAGGCACCAATGCGCCAAAGTTCTCAATGACCTCACGCAGCGCAGAAAAACTTTTTTCTCTAGGCATGCGCAGGTTAGAAAGATTGTGCGTTTCGGAGGTCGACATGACCAAATTGAACTCGTCTGGCTTGACGTCCATCGCACGCTCTGCGCCCCTGACATTGGGAACTAAGGCGGTGTATTCGACATTGGGCGCACGCTGAATGCGACCCATCACTTCTTCGGCATCGCGGAGCATCGGAATCGCTTTGGCCGATGTGAAGGACGTCACTTCGATTTTGGCGTACCCGCATTGACTGAGTGCGTTGATCAGTTCAACCTTGGTGTCAGTCGGTACAAATTCAGGCTCCATTTGGAACCCATCGCGTGTAACGACTTCGTTGAAAAATATTCGTTGCTTCATGCGCCACCTCCAACAATGCCTTTGGCTTTCAATGCTTCAATTTGCGCTGAACTCAGGCCCATTTCTTTCAAAATTGAATCGGTATCCTCGCCAAGCGTTGGTGCGTTGCGACGATGTTGTCCGGGCGTCAATGACAGTTTGGGTACCACACCCGGTATGGTTAGTTCACTACCGTCTTTCAACTGAATTTTTTGCAGCATTTCTCTGGCTGCGTAATGTGGGTCTGCTGCAATGTCTGCAATGTTGTAGATACGACCTGCAGGGACAGAAGCACTGTCAAGTTTTTCTAAAACCTCATCCACATTTCTTTGAAGCGTCCATGCCTCAATGGCTTGATCAATTTCGTTGACGCGCGCAACACGTCCAGTGTTGTCTGCAAAACTGGGATCGTTGGCATAATCTTCGCGCTCAATGAGTGTCATCAAGCGTTTGAAAATGCTGTCACCATTGCCTGCAATGAGGGCGTATGCGCCGTCTTTGCACTTGTAGGCATTGGTGGGTGCGATGCCAGGAAGCGCGCTGCCTGCTGGCCCACGAATGGCATCGAAGGCGCTGTATTCCGGAAGCAGACTTTCCATGCAATTGAACACAGATTCATACAGCGCAACATCAATGATCTGACCTTTGCCTGTTGTGTGGCGATGTTGTAAGGCCAGCAAAATACCAATGACACCGTGCAAAGCAGACAAGGTGTCGCCAATGCTGACGCCAACGCGAACAGGCACACGACCTGGTTCGGCGGTGAGATGTCGCAAACCGCCCATGGCTTCGCCAATGACGCCAAACCCAGGGCGATTCCGATAGGGGCCCGTTTGACCATAACCACTGATGCGCAACACAATCAATCTGGGATTTTGTTCAATCAGTTTTTCAGGTGACAGTCCCCAGCCCTCTAGTGCACCAGGGCGAAAGTTTTCGATGAGGATATCGGCTTCATTGGCCAGTTTGCTAACCAGCGCTTGACCCTCTGGTGTTCTGAGGTCGAGTGCCAAGGAGCGTTTGTTGCGCGATTGAACTTGCCACCAAACGGATGTGCCATCTTTCAGCATCCGCCATTTTCGAAGTGGATCACCACTACCTGGCGGCTCAATTTTGATCACTTCTGCACCAAAATCAGCCAAGGTTTTGGCTGCAAAGGGGCCGGCAATGAGTTGACCCATTTCCAGCACCTTCATGCCTTGAAGCGCAGAGGTGTTGTGACTTGTAGGTGAGGATTCTTGACGGTTCATGCACCGCAGTTTGATGCGAATGCAAATGCCCGTCTATTTGTTCTTTGGTCAGTCTGTCTTAGCGTTTTGCTAAGACTGGATCAAAAAGTCTCTGAGTGCAATAACTTCAGGTCCAGCATCTATTCGAACACCCACCAATAATGTTCTTTGGGCCCATTTGTCTTGAAGCGGGCGCCAATTCAGGTGATTGGCTTTGAGAACGGCCAATGCGATGGTTTTCGGCAATAAGGCCACGCCCAAACCGGATGCAACCATTTGCGTTACTGCGTCAAAGCTATTGACTTGCATCCGCAAGTTAAGCCTCTTGCCAATAGCTGCTGCAGCCCCCATTTGTTGATTCAACATGGCAGCGCCCGGATTCAAACTGATCCATTGTTCTTCCAATGTTTCTGAAAATGCGATGGGTTTTTTGCCCGTTAAATGATGGCCTTTGGGGAAAATAAGAACCAATTCATCGGATCGAAAAACGCGAACATCCAAGCCATCTGTATTGCTGCCCGCCACAAAAACCCCCATTTCTGCTTTGCCAGACTTGAGGGCTAGAACGACTTTTTCGGAAACACCTTCTTCGAGATCAATTTGGATTTCGGGGTACTTTTTTGAATATTTGGCAATCAGAGGCGGTAAGAATTGACTGATGGCAGCTGTTCCAGCAAACAATTGAATATGTCGAACGATGCCCCTGTTGAGATCATTGAGCTCTTGAATGGTGCCTTCTAACTCTTGCAGCAAAGACAACCCTCTGCGCATGAAAACTTTGCCAGCCGGGGTGACTTTCAAACCCCTTGAGTGTCTTTCAAACAACTGCGTGCCTAAGGCAACCTCAAGCTCCCGAATGCGTCGGCTGGCAGCAGGCAGGACCAGATGACATTCACGCGCTGCCTGGGTCAAATTTTCAGTTTGTGCGCAGAGAACAGCAAGGCGAATCGATGTGAAGTCGAATCTGGACAGGTTGAGTTTGGTGATTTCCATAGGTTCTTCTGAATATTAGCGAACTTTGGGTCGATTCAGTTGCCCATCCCATTCAGCCACGGTCTCTTGAATGAGTTTTGAAACAATGCGGCTTGCTTCGGTGAAAAGGCCTTGCTTAGGAAGAGCAAGCGTCACAAATCGCTTGAGGTCCGGGCCAGTCACTTTAGCCGCTTGTAGTTTTCCCATTTTGAGTTCATCGTCAATAGAAAACGGGCCTAGCAGGGCGTACATGTGAGGGTTCGCTGCAATGATTTCTTTTTGGACCCGAAGTGAATCTGCCTCTACTTCTGAAATAAGACTAAATCCTTTACTTCTGGCAGTTTCATCCAAGATAGATCGCCAATGTGAGGGCCGTCTTGGCAATACCAAAGGCAAGCCTTCTAGGCGTTTGAAATCGACAGTTTCGGAGTAAGTCAGCGAGAGTCCGGGCGAGGAGACTAGATAAGTGCTGGCTGTTGCCAACAATGTTTCATCATGCCCGGATGGTTTTTTATAGCGAAACAAGATGGCCATGTCCACCACGCCTGTGTCCAAGAGTGCGTCTAATTCGCTGCCTTGCCCTTCACGAATGTTCAGTTTTATCTTTGGATATTCGCGGTGCAATTTTTTGAAGACATGGGTCATCAAAGGGTGAGCGGCTGAGGGCAGAACACCAATTTTGACCTCTCCCATTGGGACATTGGCAGTTTGTTTAATTTCAGCAAACATTTCCTCACTGTCTTTGAGCCACCCTCGAACGCGTTGTTGAACATGTTCACCAAACTCAGTTAAGACCACGCCTCGGCCTGTGCGTCTAAACAATGCTCCGCCGCAACTTGTTTCGAAGTGACTGATTTGTCGGCTGATGTGAGACTGAACAGTGCTTCTCTGCGCTGCGACTTTTGAAAAACTGCCCAGTTCGGCAACTTCCAGAAATAGTCGAATGTCGTTGATGTACATAAATAAGCAGTTTGTGTGATATGCCAATTAAGGCATATCTGAAATCGGTGAATTGATTCTATACAGATACTTAGATTATTCCTAGACTTGCCTGAAATCGCCAACAGTGCCCACGAATT
>JACCDW010308019.1_pt1 | contig 41187 bp, 40 predicted proteins | sample 7449781 | NCBI WGS metagenome assembly JACCDW01 (sample SAMN15323449, study PRJNA562643) | freshwater metagenome | isolation source: river surface water | place: USA:Blue River Watershed | collected 2017-08-18 | reverse complement strand
TTTTTTCTAGCTTCCTTGTATTCTCCTACTGCAGCTTTGGCTAAATCATCAGTGGCTTTATCCAAGCCCTCATAATAGTTGCCCGCTTTAAAAGCAGGTTTAATATCATTATCAATAATACTTAAAGCAGTTATATCTGGAATAGCTCCTTCTAAACCATACCCTACTTCAATTCTAATTTGTCTATCTTGAATGGCTACTAAAAGAAGTACGCCATTGTTGGTTTTCTTATTTCCTATACCCCACTCTCTAAATAATTTAGTCGCATACTCTTCTTTGGGTTGTCCCTCTAAAGAAGATAAAATCACTACAGCAATTTGATTGGAACTGCTATCGTCTATAGCCACTAATTTAGCTTCCAAAGCTTGTAACTGCTCTGCAGATAAAACACCTGCTTGATCCGTTACTAATTTGGGAGGATTAGGTTTGGGTAATATATTTTGAGCCATTAAACCAGTGGCAATGGCAACAAAGAAAACCGCAATAAATAGTTTGAAAAATTTACTCATTTCCCGACCATAATTTCGTCAGATAATTCATTTACATCCGTCACTCTATCATAAGGGAAATGATTAGTTAATGCTTGTCCAATCTCGGTCACCACTTTACTAATGCCTTCTACATAACCGCCTTCTTTAAAATGAGCAGTCATTTCTTGCACCTGGCTGTACCAAAATTCAACACCTACTTTTTCATGAATGGCTTGATCACCATACACGGCTAATTTTTTATCAGAAGTAGCAACATATACCAATACACCATTACGGTCTTTGGTTTCGTTCATCTTGTTTTTAAAAAACAATTGTGTTGCTCTCTCTAAAGCATCTTGTTTTTTAGGAATATGTGATTCCACAAAAACACGAATCTCTCCGCTGGTTGTTTTTTCCGCAGCTTGAATAGCCTGGACAAGCAATTGCTTGTCCGAGGCACTCAATAAATTTGGAGTGGATGATTTAAAAAGAGATAGTGGATTCCACATAATTAAAATTTAACTTCTGGTGCCTTTGATGCACTCTCTTCTGCTTTGAAACCTTCTTTGGTTTTAAAGCCAAACATACCTGCTAATAAATTTACAGGGAAAGCTCTTGCTCTTTTATTGTAATCCGCAACAGCAGCATTAAAATCGTTTCTAGAAACTTTAATTCTGTTTTCTGTTCCTTCTAATTGTGCTTGCAATCCACGGAATGCATCATTCGCTCTTAGGTTAGGATAGTTTTCAGATACTACTAATAAACGGCCCAATGCTTGAGACAATTGACCTTGACTAGCTTGGAACTGTTGTAATTTTTCTGGCGTTAAATCTTTAGCATCTACTTTCATTTGTGTAGCGCTTGCACGAGCAGCAATTACATTTTGTAAAGTAGTTTGCTCGAAGTTAGCTTCACCTTTAACAGTATTCACCAAATTAGGGATTAAATCCGCTCTTCTTTGGTAATCACTTTGAACATTATTCCAAGCTTGATTTACATTCTCGTCTTGGTTTACTAAGCCGTTGTAACCATTACAACCCCAACCGAATAAAATAATGATTACTCCTAAAAAAATGAATAAACCTAAATTTTTGCGTAACATAGTTTTGTATTTGTTTATAAAGATAGAGCAAAGCAAGTACCAAACTCATTTACTGACGGAAAGTCCTGACAAAAAAATACCTTTCCAGGGCTTGGAAAGGTATTTTTAAGAATTTTTTAAGTTTTAAAAGATCATCTAGTGACCGATTATCCCTTAATAGCTGCAATTCCTGGAAGTGTTTTGCCTTCGAAATATTCTAACATGGCTCCACCACCAGTGCTTACATAGCTTACTTTATCGTTATAACCAAACTGGTTAACGGCTGCCACACTGTCGCCACCGCCTACTAAACTGAAAGCACCTTTTTGAGTTGCTTCCGCTACTGCATCCGCAATAGCTTTAGTTCCTGCTTGGAAATTAGCCATTTCAAAAACACCCATTGGACCGTTCCATAAAATGGTTTTGCTAGCTAATATTACTTTTGCAAATTGAGCTCTAGATTCTACGCCTGCATCCAAACCTTCCCAGCCATCCGGTATTTCACCGCTAGCACAGTTTTTAGTATTCGCATCATTGCTAAATTTATCTGCAATAATATTATCTACTGGTAAATGAATATTTACACCCTTTGCTTTTGCTTTAGCTAAAATTTCTAAGGCCAAAGGCATACGATCGTCTTCATGAATAGAATTACCAATCTTACCACCTTGTGCTTTGAAGAAAGTATAGGCCATACCACCACCAATAATAATGTCGGTAGCTCTATCTAATAAGTTTTCAATGATTAAAATTTTATCAGACACTTTCGCACCACCAATAATCGCAGTGAAAGGTTTTTGTGCATCATGTAATACTTTTTCTGCACTCACTACTTCTCCTTCCATCACTAAACCAAATGTTCTATTCTCTTTAGAAAAGAATTGAGCAATAATAGCAGTAGATGCGTGCGCACGGTGTGCAGTACCAAAAGCGTCATTCACATAAACATCACCCAACTTTGCTAATTTTTCAGCAAACGCTGCATCTCCTTTTTCTTCTTCTTTATAAAAACGAAGGTTCTCTAATAACAATACTTGACCAGGTTTTAAAGCAGCTGCTTTATCCACCGCCTCAGCACCAATACAATCATTCGCGAACTGAACATCCACCCCTAATAACTTAGATAAATGAGCAACAATATGCTTTAAAGAATACTTCTCTGTTGGACCATCTTTAGGACGACCTAAATGGCTCATTAAAATCACACTACCACCATCTTTCAAAATTTTTGAAATAGTTGGCACTGTTGCGCGCATACGGTTATCGTCGGTAATTTCAAATGCATCGTTTAAAGGAACATTAAAATCTACACGGATCAAGGCTTTTTTACCTGCAAAAGAAAAATCGTTAAAAGTACTCATTGGGTTTATTTATAAAAGTTAAAATAGTTGAATAAAAATGCCCCCGAATTTCGAGGGCATTTGATATAGCAAGTTGCTTATTTAATTTTGCTTGCAAAGTGCTTCACTGTACGAACTAATTGAGACACATAGCTCATTTCGTTATCGTACCAGCTAACAGTCTTTACTAATTGAACATCACCTTGAGTCATGATCTTTGTTTGAGTTGCATCAAATAAAGAACCATAAGTGATACCAATTACATCAGAGCTAACGATTTCATCTTCAGTGTAACCAAAAGATTCGTTCGCTGCTGCTTTCATAGCTGCATTGATTTCTTCTACTGTTACTTTCTTAGATAAGATTGTAGTTAATTCAGTTAAAGAACCAGTGATTGTTGGAACACGCTGTGCAGAACCATCTAATTTACCTTTTAAAGAAGGCAATACTAAACCAATTGCTTTAGCAGCACCAGTACTGTTAGGTACGATGTTCGCAGAAGCAGCACGAGCTCTTCTTAAGTCACCTTTAGGGTGAGGTCCATCTAATGTATTTTGATCGTTTGTATAAGCGTGAACAGTTAACATTAAACCTGTAACGATGCCGAACTTGTCTTCTAAAACTTTAGCCATAGGCGCTAAACAGTTTGTAGTACAAGAAGCACCAGAGATAACAGTTTCAGTACCATCTAAAATCTCGTGGTTTGTGTTAAACACTACAGTCTTCATTTCACCAGTTGCTGGAGCAGAGATAACAACTCTCTTCGCACCTGCTTTAATATGTAATTCAGCTTTTTCTTTATCTGTAAAGAATCCAGTTGATTCGATAACTACATCCACATTGTGTGCACCCCAAGGAATTTGAGATGGATCTCTTTGTGCGTAGATTTTCACTGTATGACCATTTACCACGATAGAATCTTCTGTTGCTTTTACATCAGCATCAAAACGACCTTGTGCACTATCATACTTTAATAAGTGTGCTAAAACAGCTGGAGAAGTTAAGTCGTTGATAGCAACCACATCAATTCCTTCCATGTTATAAATTTGGCGGAAAACCAAACGGCCAATTCTTCCAAAACCATTAATCGCAACTTTAACTGAACTCATAGTATTAATTTTTATATTTTCAATAGGAGACGCGAAGTTACCATCTTTTTAAAAAAATTCCCTCAAAAAGGGTATTAAAAAAGCATGAATTATCAACAAAATCAAGGATTTATACGAACCATTGATAGTTTCATAAAGTAGAACGCCTCCAAAACCCCGCCCATAAAATTGATTTTCAACGAAAAATATGCAAAATGATTTGGCAGTAAACCGATTGCGTCCTATTTTTGCGACCCGATTGACAAACGTCTATCAAACGACGGCCGGTTCGTCTATCGGCTAGGACAGCCCCCTTTCACGGGGCAAAGACGGGTTCGATTCCCGTACCGGCTACGAAACGAGAATCAAGGCTACTTCCAACGAGGTAGCCTTTCTCATTTTCTTCCGAAACCCTTGATACACTTGAGATTAGAGAGACTACACTATTCACTCTTGGAGTTCGAACTCGCTTATTTTCCTTATCATACCTCATTCCCTCTGGGAACAGCAAATATTGAAGACGCTGCTTATCATCATAGTCGCAGGAAACCCATAACTGCAAAGGATCTAGCAAAATTTCCAAGCCATTTTTAACCGCTTTTTCTAAGTTCGAACTCTTAAAATCACTTTTGATATTTTCCTCCTCTAATTGCTTCTTTTCATCCAAGTATTTAATTCGATATTTATCGTAAAGTTCCTTGGTTAATTCTTGATTGATAAACCTTTCTTCAAGTGATTCAATTTTATCAGTCAATTCGGTAATCTTTCTTTTTACTGATACATCCTCTTGCAATTTGTCATTAAACTTCTGCGATACAATTTCCTTCACTTGGGCTTCTATTGCGGCAATATGGGCAGCTTCAATTTTATACTTATCCAACTCCTCCATAAATAGCTTGTTGATAATTGCAGCCTTTTCATTAACCGGCTCTGCATGCCCTCTGGTCTTGTAATAGATATGTCCTTTTTGCTTATAGCCAGTAAATGGCGAGTTCGTTAACTCGCTTCTTAAAAAAGACTTTAATGGCATATCAGGATCCTTAAATTTCTTAGCTATCCCTTTATGCGGATTGGTTATGGCTACAGCATTTGCTTTCATAAAAAGCTCCATAGAAACTAAAGCTGGGTGATGACCCTTAATTAATTTACCCGGGAAATATGCATTCATATAATAACCACAATAAAAGGGGTTCCCTATTTGGCGGTAAAAACTCTTGTATTCAATGGTAGCTCCTAATTTACGCAGGCGCTCCACAATTTCTTTATTACTCCACTTGCCTTCTGCTTTCCATTTAAAGCCCATTTTCATAAACTTGCCCTGGTCATTGATTACATATTCGTGATACTTGGCTTTCTCCTTTCTTCTCAGGTTAGTATAACCATATGGGCAATGTCCAATATAATACCCCTGCTCAATTAATTCGGAAGTACCACGCATTGTTTTGGTTCTTCTTAAATCGTTGTCATACTTGCCGAAAGCAAAAAATATTTGTTGCTGAAGTTCTCCTGCTGGAGAAGTTACATCAATATCTTGAAGTACACTAATAACTTTTACGCCAATCTTACCTAAATCAAAAATAAGTGCTTGCGCATGTTCACTTCTTGAAAAACGCTCATAAGAGTATACCAATATCGCTACGATATCTTTATGCTTTCTTACATAAGCAAGCATATTTTTAAATTCCTTACGCTCGTCTGTTTTAGCCGACTCTGCTTCCCCTCCAAAAAAAGCCCTAATCTCTAACGCTCTTTTTTGGGCATATGAGATTGCATCTTTACGCTGGGTATCCAATGAGGTATTATCAAACTGAGAGATATCAGAAACTCTTGTATAATTCACGATTCCATTCCCTTCCCTCCATTTAGGCGGCTTCGCTTTTTTCGCAAATTTGGCTGTCATCTGCTGAAGCTGTAATTCCAAGTTGTTCATCTTGAAGTAATTTTTTGATAATTTGATTAGCGATAATCTCGGCTAATATTTTAATACTTGTGCTAGTTGATGCAACTTCTTCTGTTGCACCCTCTTCTTCTTTTTTAGTTTTGTTTACATAATGATTGCTCATTTAGATTAAAAAATATCATACCATAACTAGCACTTAGTTTAAGGTACGCTTTGTATAATATGGCTGAGAACTTCAGCACTATTTTGTATTTATTAATTCAGTCACTTCAAAAAGTTGAACTTTCCCATCTCTAGTCTTTATTTGCATATCCAAGAAAGTCCCTTTTTTCTTTAAATAATGAATTTTATTATAGAACTCCGCAAAATCGAGTCTTTTAGTTACTTCCATAATAGGAGTCCTTTTATCATTTAACCTAAAAGTGATCTTTTGGATTTTATCGTCATTAAACATCTTCTTAATAATATTAATAGAAGATTCTTTTATTTCTAATACACCTTCATTTAAGGAGAATAATTCATTATCATCTATTACCTTATAAATGATTTTATAAAGACTGATAGAAATAAATGATCCATTAAACAATTCATTTAAAACAACATTAGGATCTAAATGATTTATAATATTGTCGACTTCAAATGCAGCAACTTTTCCACCAGAACTCACGTGCAAACACGTGTTTTTGCGTGTTAGCATTATTGCTATTATAGACAATGTGAAATTATTAAACCCAAAACCTTTAAGCATTTTCACTAAATCCACATCTTTCGGCAATTCACCCAATTTCTCCAAAGGCAAAACGAATTCTTCTATTTTTACATTCGAAAACATTGCCTCAAGAAAACTATCATTCCCAAAATAGAACTTATGGACTTCTGACATAACTTTAGGAGTCACTCCTAGTGCTTTTAATTCTTGAAGGACATTCAACCAACAAATGTCAAAGAAACTCAAATACCCATTTTCTTCTACCACAGCAAACAATTCCCTACTCTCCCAATAATGAATTAGTCTTCTATCCAAATTAGTGCTCTTTAAGGGCACATTTCTTGAAATTAAACTATCCATTAGTGGTGCAAATGCTAATAAATTACCTTCGGAATATGCTTTTCTTACTTCCTCTAAATTAAAGTGCTTTATTGTTAAATTAAATATCATGTCACAATATTAGACATTTTTTTGAATTTATTAAAATAATTGTACCTTTATGGTATGATAAAACTAAAATTAGACATCCCTAGCAATATTATAAAGCAGGATAACGGCAACAATGCCTATTATACCTATTTTGATGGTAGAAGTTGCAGATACTGCAAAACACCCTTTCCAGACCAAACCAATAAATCACGTGAATTTTGCGAAAAACACGTGTTTTCGGATGGTAGAATAATGGATTGTAAAAGTTTGTATTGGACACCGGAAAGAAGAATAGAGTCTAAAATAACAAAGGATCAACAGCAGTTATGTAGCAGTCTTAAAGAATTAATAGAAAATGGAAGAACCGAAATGAGTTGGGAGGAATTTTGCTTTAAAGGGTTTTCATTAAAAAAAGCCTCACAAACATATACTTCTGCCGACAATCAAATTGTTGCAATATTCACAGATGGGCACATTCTAATTGACCCCAATACATATAACATTAAAATCGTATCACAATGAACCCTGAAATAATTAAAATTGCGCTTGAAAATAAAGAAATAGTAGATAAACTAAAATCTCAACTGTTAGCTTATAACACCACAGCAGTTGCTTCAGTAAATTCAACAAAGAAAAATGGCGGAATATGGAAACTTGCATTAGTTGCAGGAATTGGAATATTAGGATATAATATCTACAATCATTTTATTAAGAAACCTATTGTAAATAAAATATAGAGAGACCGAAATTTGATACCTAAACATTCACAGTGTTTTGAATAGAATTTTAAATTTCAATTCAATTTATTTGTGTAAGGTTTTATAGTGAATTTCTCATGCCAAAAAAAAGATAAAAATTGGAAACAGTTGGATTGTAATTGAATGGGAAAATGAGTATTTACAAAATTCCAAATGAAGGGTCTACTCTTACTGGCATGTTACTAAAAGCCCCCTTTCTTTATCTCAGGGACAGTATCCCGTAAAGTGTGTAAGTTAAAAAATAGTGGGGTTTGACTTTTGTTAAAGTTGAACCCTATTTTCAAATATGGTCAAGAACTGATTTAGGATAAGCCCCCAGTTGTGGATAGGCATTGTCCATTTTTTAGTGGATTCTCTGAGTGCCAAAAATACAGATTTTAATACAGCTTCATCTGTTGGGAAGGATAATTTATTTTTTGTGTATTTTCTTATTTTACCATTTAGATTTTCAATCAAGTTAGTGGTATAAATAATTTTTCTGATCTCTACAGGGAAGTCAAAAAATACAGTAAGCTCCTCCCAGTTCTCTTCCCAGGATTTAATAGCGTATGGGTATTTATGATTCCATTTTACTGCAAAGTCATTTAAAGCCTCTTTAGCAGCTTGTTTAGTTGGGGCATCATAAATACACTTCATATCTACGGAAAACTCTTTTTTGTCTCTCCACACCACATAGCGTGCCGAGTTTCTGATTTGATGCACCACACATATTTGTGTTTGTGATTGAGGGAAAACATTCTTAATGGTTTGTGTGAAGCCATTTAAATTATCAGTAGCCGTAATCAAAATATCTTCCACACCTCTAGCCTTTAAATCGGTGAGTACACCCAACCAAAATGCAGCACTTTCATTCTTGCCCAACCACATGCCTAAAACCTCTTTAAGCCCTTGTTTATTGAGGCCTACAGCCAAATAGATGGTTTTATTAATCACCTTGCTGTTTTCTCTGACTTTAAAAACAATGCCATCCATCCAGACTATTAAATACACCGGGTCTAAGGGTCTATTTTACCATGCAATCACATCATTAGCAACTGCTTCAGTAATACGTGAGATGGTAGAAGTAGATACGTCAAAATGATACACTTCTCTTATTTGTTCTTCTATATCACTCACCGTCATACCTTTGGCATACAACGACACAATGACGTTCTCCAATCCATCCACCATGCTTTGCCTTTTGGGTATTAACATGGGATTAAATGATGCATCCCGATCTCTTGACACCTGGATCTCAGATGATCCATAAGAGGTTTTGATTTTCTTGGTTGAAAATCCATTGCGCGCATTAGATCCATCTGTTTTATCATGTTTGTCATACCCCAGGTGTGCATCAAGCTCACCCTCTAACATCTTTTCAATACCGCGCTTTTGTAACTTGGCTAAAAATGAATGCAGCTCTTCGCCTGTCTTGAACTGCTTTAAAAACTCGTCTGATAATAAATCTTCCTTGTTCATAACCTGTGTTTGGTTTAAAGTTAAAAAAAATAGTTGGGGTTTAAACCCCAACTATTCCTCACTTACACACTTTATAAGATAGTCCCATCTCAGGGGGGTTTGTTTTTTTATGACTTTTGAGAATTCTCTATATAATAAAAAATCAGACATTCTCAATTTTTTTATTATAAGAGTTTTATTAGCAACATTTTTTATCCTGTTGTATTGGTGGACATGGTACGCTTCCATAACTACAATAAACACAACAATCACTTTGTAAAGGTTTTAATTTTGTTTTACAGCTTTCACATTCATAAAAAACTGACATGTATCTGTTGGCATTGTTTCCTCTTTTTGGTGTCGGCAGTTTGGGCAAGTTATTACTGATTGTAATTTAATTTCCATTATCATTTAATTTTACTTTTTAGTGATTTATACCCTGTCGAATTGATAGCTTTCTCGATTTCTAATATGCTCGATTGTTGGTTGTCAATTTTAACAATTGACGTAGCCTTTCTCATAGGATACCATAACTTCAGAAATTCCTATTAGTTTACTAATCTCTAATTTAACATGATACTCACAACTTGAGCAAGTCATCCCTTTAAATGTAAACTCCACATTTTGAATTTTTGAAATTTGAGTAATCGTTGAACTACTTTCTGGCTTTGTAAAAAAGATATGAGCATAAATTGAAAAAGATAAAAGTAAAGCAGCCATAACGTTAACAGTTCCTAAAAATGATTTTGTTTTCTAAAAGTTTTTTGTTTATTTAAGTGATCGCTTAAATAAAACTTGCTATGTTCATTTAAATACAATTAATCCACTAATTAACAATATTTTTAATATACACTTGAAATTAAATAAACTTCATTCTTTGAATTCTCACTGCATTTAGAATGGCTAAAAGTGCTACACCCACATCAGCAAATACGGCTTCCCACATAGTCGCTAAACCACCTGCCCCTAATAACATTACAATAATTTTTACTGCAAATGCCAAAACAATATTCTGCATAACAATACTACGGGTTGCTTTTCCTATTTTGATGGCTGTGACAATTTTTGAAGGCTGGTCTGTCTGAATCACTACATTTGCTGTTTCAATTGCGGCATCGCTGCCCATTGCCCCCATTGCAATACCAACATCACTTAGTGCTAATACAGGAGCATCATTAATTCCATCACCAACGAAGGCAATTGTTTTAGATTTGTCTTGTTTTAATTCTTCTACCTTTAGTACTTTGTTTTCGGGCAATAAATCACCAAAGGCTGTGTCTATACCTATGTGCTTTGCTACTTTTTGTGTAATAGAATTTTTGTCGCCACTGAGCATTACAATTTGAGTAATGCCGTTTTGGTGCATTTGCTTAATAGCTTCCTTTGCATCTTCTTTAATTTCATCAGCAATCAGCACATAACCCGCAAATTGGTTGTTGACAGCTACTACAACAATGCTTTCTACAATTTCATCAATGTAAGGATCATAAGCAATATTGAATTTCTTTAACAACTTGGTATTACCTGCCAGTACTTCTTTGCCATTTAGTTTTCCTTTTAAACCATGCCCTGGAATTTCTTCAATATTATCTGCTTCATAAATTTGTGTTTCATTCTTATCATATTCGGCTATGGCTTTGGCAATAGGGTGTGTTGATTTGGTTTCCAATGCTGCCAAAATTTTAATGAACTCATTTTTGTCCATTCCATTGGTTACAATTTCCTGTACTTTAAAAACGCCTTCCGTTAATGTTCCAGTCTTATCCATCACCACGGTATTTATTTTGGTTATTAGCTCCAGGTAATTTGAGCCTTTGAATAGAATTCCGTTTTTGCTGGCTGCACCAATACCGCCAAAATAGCCTAAAGGAATGGAAATAACCAAGGCACAAGGGCAACTGATAACTAAGAAAATTAAAGCCCTGTACAACCATTGTGCAAATACATAATCGTTCACAACGAAGTAGGGAATTATAACCAATGAAACCGCTAAAAAGAAAACAATGGGCGTATAGATTTTTGCAAACTTTCTTATCAATAACTCAGTTTTTGCTTTTCTGGCTGTTGCATTTTGTACCATGTCTAAAATGCGTGCCAGTGAACTATCTGCAAATTTTTTGGTTACTTTCAGTTCAATTACTTTATCAAGGTTTAACATACCTGCCAATACCGTCTCTCCTTTATAAATTGATTTTGGCTTGCTTTCGCCTGTAAGGGATGCTGTATTGAAGCTACTGCCATCACTGAGCATTTCGCCATCCAGTGGCACTTTTTCACCCGCTTTAATTTGAATAGTTTCGTTTATCTGAACTTCTTCGGGCTTTATTACTTCATACTTATTATTTCGTAAAACACTGGCAGTAGTTGGTCGTACATCCAGTAATGCTTTTATATTATTTTTTGCTTTATTTACTGCTGCACTTTGAAACAATTCTCCTATAGCATAGAATAACATCACCGCAACTCCTTCAGGATATTGCCCAATGGCAAAAGCCCCTGAAGTTGCCAAAACCATTAATGTGAACTCTGTAAAGAATTCCTTTTTAAGAATAGCTTCCCAACCTTCTTTTATTACAGGAAAGCCTACTGGTAGGTAGGCTATTGCATACCAAACTAGACGAACATTGCCCGAAAAGAATGCAGGCTTGAAATAATTATCTGTGGCAATGCCAATGAGCAGCATTAGAAAACTAATGATGGCAGGTAGATATTGTTTGAGTATACTACTTTCAACCATTAAAGTATCTTGAACAGGCTCACTATGATTTGCACCGGCTTTACTGTACACTCTATCTTCTAAAGTACAGCAAGTGATCTTGCCTTCAACATCGTAGGTATGCACATGATTTGGATCTTTATTTATCATTTTATTCCGTTTTTTTATTATGCGAGGAAATGTAATCCTTAAGTTGTTCTTTTAGGGTTTTCAAGTATTCTTCTAAGTCTGAAATACAGATTTCAGATTTATTGGTTTCACAAATCTTGAAGGGAGTTTCATCCAAATATTTGTATAGTTCAGGATAATCTGATTCAATCGTTGAAGAGATTGAGATTATTTCTTGCATAAGTTGATTTACATTTTTCATTGATTTTTATTTTATTAAGTTTATAACTTCTTTCTTAGGTATTCTTTTTAATTGCGTTTTAACGAAATGTGCTAAGACCTGTCCGTAACTATTCAATTACCTGATTACATAAACTGCTTTTTTAGTAAAAATTTGCAATTCATTCAACAGGCTGTTTTCAAACCCTTCATGAAACTTAATGTAAAAGCAGCAATTACTATAAGCAAAGTCACGCAACCTGTGAAGCTTTTTTCCTGATACTCTAATTTCTTTACTTCGCTCCAATTTTCGAAAGAGTACATCTTCCGTTTCTGCCAAAATATCAACAGCAATTGAAAAAAGCTGAGGCTCTTGTACTGAACTTCGGAGAATAGTGTTGTGCTTGTCATGATATACATTTATTCTTCTTCTTCTTCACTCCCTGCCACTTTTGATAGAACATAAAAAGCACCTTTGGTAACAATTTTTGCGTTTTTAGGTATTTCTTCAAGCGGTGTAATTTCTGTATAGCCTAATTCTGTTACGCCTGTGGTTACTTCTACTTTTTTAAACCGGATATGTTTTTCAGCTTTGGCATCTGTATCTTTTTCGGTTTTCTCTTTTTTATCTTTTTCTTCCTCCTTTTCTTCTTCACCACTTACTATAAAGATGAAGGTTTTACCTTCTGCATTTACCAGTGCATCAATAGGAACAGCCTGTACTGTTTGATTACCTACATTAATCAATGCAGACACATACATGCCGGGCAGTAATTTAATACTGCCTGCATTGTTAATTTTGGCGTGTACTATTACGGATTTATTTTCGTTTTCAAATGATTGGTTGATGCCGTAGATAGTACCCGTGATTTGCTTATTGTTTTGATTGGTAAGAATAAATTCAATTTTTTGTCCATTCTTTACTTTAAACAAGTCTTTTTCATACACCTGCAAATCGCAATGAATTTGCGAATTATCTACTATCTCCATCAAAGAGGTTTGCATATCAATATAGCTGCCTGTTTTAATTCTGATATACCCAATTACTCCACTAATGGGTGAAGTGATTGAAATTTGCTTTGCAAAATTTCCATTGGCTACCGCAACAGGACTGATTTTTAACTGCTGCAATTGGGTTTCCATACCGGAAAGCCTTGCTTTGTCTGTTTCGTATTTTGCTGCTGCCTGCTGAAAGACTTTGCCTGTGCCTGCACTTTCTGTACTGAGTTCTTTTTGGCGTTGATATTCCTGCTGTGTGTACACAAACTCTTTTTTCAGCGTAAGGTAATCTTGTTGCAATTTTACTATATCTGTATTTTCTAATATTGCCACTGTTTGCCCCTGGCGAACATAATTACCTTCCAGTACCATTATTTTTTTGATGATACCTGATACCAAACTATTTACATCGGCTTTGTTTTGTGGCGGCACTTCCAATTGACCACTTGATTTTACTACTCTACTCAGGTTTTTCATTTCTATTCTACCTAACTCAATGCCTACTGCTTTCATTTGCTGTTCCGAAACTTCAATCTGTTCGCTATGTTCTTCTCTGGGTTTATCTGCTTCTTTTGTTTCTGTCTTACTACTCTGTTTGCAGGAAGTGAAACTGATTGCACTTGCTAAAAACACAAATGCCATGATTGATTTTATTTTAATTGACTTCATTTTAGTTATTTCCTTTTATGTAGTTTAACAATATGATGGACTGATTGAACTGGTTTACCGCATCTGTGTATTGCAGCTTTGTATTAATGGCTGTTTGCAGGTTTTGTATATATTCCATATAACCAATTTCGCCTTTGGTATATGCAGTGTTTGAAATACGGATAATGTCATCTGCCTGCTTTAAGCCTGTGGCTTCGTAATACTGTAAGCCCTCCTTTGCTTTCAGGTATTCATTATATTGAATGGCATAAATGCTTTGGAGATATTGAAGGGTTTGCTGCTTTTCTGTTTCAATTGCTTTAGTGTTTATTTGTGCAGCTTTTATTTTTGCCTTTTGCGCACCAAAAAATAAAGGCACGCCAATGCCTACCTGAAAACCTGCTATCCGTGTACCATTGAAATAATCACGGTTGATTTTTGCAGGGTCAAAACCTTTGATTAGCATTTGATGAGAATAACCCACATTCAAATCGGGTAATAGTTTGCTTTTTTCAACTTTAACCTGTGCTGTATTTACATTCAGTTTTTGATTGTAATACTGTATTAAAAGGTTTGATTGTAATGCAGCCGTATCAACCATAAAAACATCAGGCAGTTTTGCCAACTCATTTTCTTTGGGGATAATTTTTTCCGTAGTGTTCACCCATTTTTGCAATGCCAGTTGATAACTGCTCACGGAAGTATTTGCCTGCTTTAACTGCAACTGGTTTTCATTATACCTGCTTTCAGCCTGCATCTTTTCCAACAGGTTTGTTTCACCTGTATTGAAACGCAATTTAGCCCTATTTAAGAAATTACTGTATATGCTATCCTGCTGCTGTAACAGTTTTACTTTTTGCAAGCCATACACAAAATTGTAGTATGCTTCGGTTACTTCTTTTATTATTTCATTCTGTGATAGCGCCTTTGATTTTTGTGCTAATAAAGTTTCCTGTTTCAGTAATTTGTTTTGATTGGCATATACCGTAGGAAATGCTATGGTTTGAGTAATGCCGATACTGTTGTCAATATTGCCTCCACTGGTGGGGTCTTGTGTGAGTTGCAAGTTTGTTTTATCAGGATTGAATCCTGTTTTTTGCAGTGCTTGAGATTGCAAAATGTTCTGGTCTGCCACTTTTATTTGCAGGTTATTCTTTAATGCTACATTAATGCACTCCTGCAATGTTTTTTGATTGCCTTGTGCATAAGATTTTTCTGCAAACAAACTGATGAATATAAACAGCAACACTACAGCCGAAGTATTGCCGGGTAGTTTTACCTTCTTCATTTTATTTAATTTGAAATTGATTTTAGTATTGAATAGAATGTATAGTGCCGGCAATACCAATAAGGTTAAAAGCGTGGCTGTTATTAAACCGCCAATAACTACAGTTGCTAATGGCTTTTGCACTTCGCCACCTGCACCGGCAGAAAGTGCCATAGGCAGAAAGCCTAATGAAGCAACTGCTGCCGTCATTATTACCGGACGCAACCTTACTGCTGTTCCCCTTCTTACTCTTTCGTAGATGTCGGTAATGCCTTCGTCTTTTAACTGGTTGAAATAACCAATGAGTACAATGCCGTTTAATACTGCCACACCAAACAATGCAATAAAACCTACACCGGCAGAAATACTAAAAGGCATACCTCTTAACCATAATGCTATAATGCCGCCAATGGCTGATAATGGTACTGCACTAAAAATGAGCAATGATTGTTTTATGCTGTTGAACGTGAAATAAAGCAATACTAAAATGAGTAACAAAGCTGCCGGCACTGCTATACCCAAGCGCCCTTTTGCTTCTTTAAGATTTTGAAACTGACCTCCATAGGTATAGTAATAGCCTGTTGGCAATTTCAGATTTGCATCTAAAATGGATTGTATTTCTTCTACTGTACTTTCAACATCACGACCATGAACATTGAAACCTACAAAAGTTCTACGTAGCCCATCTTCATGGCTTATTTGTGCAGGAGCTGTTCTGAATGAAATATTTGCTACTTGATTAATAGGCACTTTGTTGCCTGATGGCAATGGCACATACAAATTTTCAATATTGCTGAAATCCTTCCGCAAATCTTTTTGCAACCGCACTACCATGTCAAAGCGGTTATCTCCTTCAAAAACTACACCTGCTACATTTCCGGCAAAAGCAGTTTTCAACACCATGTTTACATCCCTGATGGTTAAGCCATATTGCGCAATTTTATCACGGCTATATTCTACCTGTATTTGTGGCAAGCCGCTTACTTTTTCCATAAAAGGTTCACTTACTCCTTTTACATTTTTTATTAACCCTGATATTTTATTTGCCTGAGCATTGAGTATTTCTAAATCTGCACCGTAAATCTTTATTGCCACGTCCTGTTTTATACCTGTAATGAGTTCATTAAAACGCATCTGCATGGGCTGTGTAATTTCAAAATTTACACCGGGTAAAATACTTAGTGCTTCCTCCATTTTTTCCATCATTGCTTCCCGGGTTTGAGCCGATGTCCATTCTTCTTTCGGCTTCATGGAAAGCATCATGTCGGCTCGTTCTATAGGCATAGGGTCGGAAGGTATTTCGGCACTGCCTATTCTTGTTACTGCTTGTTTTATTTCGGGGAATTTATCTTTCAAAATTTTCTCTGCCTTGCTGAATGTTTCTACCACTTGTGTTAATGATGTACCTTGTGCCATGCTTATTTCAACTGTAAGGTCGCCTTCTTCCAATGTAGGGATAAATTCACCTCCTAAGCTGTTGAACAGGATTAAACTTCCTGTAAATAATACTATCATTGCAAGCACAATAGTTTTCTTCCACCGTAAAGCCCAATTAAGCATTGGCGCATAAAGTTTTTGACAGAAGACAATTATTATGTCGGAAATATTTTTTTTATGTGCAGTTTTTTTACTTAGAAACAAGGCACTCATCATGGGTATATACGTTAGTGAAAGTATGAATGCACCTAAAATTGCAAAAGCAACTGTTTGAGCCATTGGCTTAAACATTTTACCTTCGATACCTACTAATGCAAACAGGGGCAGGTAAACAATTAAAATGATAATTTCACCAAATGCGGCACTACTTCTAATTTTTGATGCTGCTTCAAACACTTCATCATCCATTTGTGATTGAGAAAGTTTAGGCACACCGATATAGTGATGCTTGCTCATATAAATTCTATGAACGATTGCTTCCACTATAATTACTGCGCCATCTACAATTAACCCAAAGTCAATAGCGCCCAAACTCATAAGGTTACCACTTACACCAAATAAATTCATTAAAATGATTGCAAAAAGCATGGCTAAAGGAATTACAGATGCCACAATTAGCCCTGCCCTTAAATTTCCTAAGAGCAATACCAGTATAAATATTACAATCAACCCTCCTTCAATCAGGTTCTTTTCTACCGTACCCATTGCCCTGTTTACTAATTCTGTACGGTCAATAAATGGTTCTATTATTACCCCTTCCGGTAAACTTTTTTGTACTTGTGCCATGCGTTGTTTTACATTAGCAATTACCTGTGCAAAGTTTTCACCTTTCAGCATCAGCGTAATGCCTGCCACAACTTCGCCTTCGCCATTTCTTGTAACTGCACCGTAACGGGTAGCACTACCAAACTGTACTGTTGCTACATCACGGATTAATACAGGAATGCCGTTTATGTTTTTGACTACAATTTTTTCAATATCGCTTAATGACTTTACCAGTCCCAAACCACGAATAAAATAAGCATTGCTGCGCTGCTCTATGTAGCTACCGCCTGTGTTTTCATTATTACTTTCTAATGCTTTGTAAATCTCCGGTATGGTAATGTTCATTGCATTAAGTTTGTCATTATCCAGAGCAATTTCATACTGCTTTACATAACCACCCCAACCGCTTACTTCTGCCAACCCTTCTGTACCTGCCAATTGTCTTCGTACAATCCAATCCTGCATGGTACGCAAATCGATAGCGGTGTATTTCTTTTCATAACCTTTTTTAGCATGAATGATATATTGATAAATCTCGCCTAAACCAGTTGTGATGGGCGCCAAGGTGGGTTCACCCAATCCTTGTGGAATTTGTGCTTCTGCTTCTTTAAGCCGCTCACTTATCTGCTGCCTTGCCCAATAGACATCTGCATTGTCTTTAAAAACTATAGTGATTACGGATATACCACTGCGGCTAATACTCCGCTTTTCTATTACATTGGGAATATTAGCTATTGCCAGCTCAACAGGAGTTGTAATGAACTGCTCTACTTCCTGGGCACCTAATGTTGGGGCTTGTGTAATTATCTGTACTTGATTATTGGTGATGTCGGGCACAGCATCAATGGGCAACCGCATAGCGGATATAACGCCACAAATAATGAGTGCCAATGTGAATGCACCAATTACAAGTTTGTTCTTTATTGAGAACTGAATTATTTTTTGAAACATTTATTTTTTTTGATTTAATCCCTGAAATGATTAATTAATCTTTATTTAAAAGCTACTTGAAGAAAAAATACAAGTCAAGAAAATACAAATGAACTTAAATACATTAAATTTCAATTACAATAAATTTTCTTAGGAATTATAATATTATCCTAATTGCATTTGTAATTAATAAATAATAATTGAAGGTCAATTTAAACGCAATAATGCAATTAAATTAGGAGGAAATACTATGAAAATTTGGGAGGTTGCCAGATAGAAAATGTAATTTCTGAATAAAAATTTGAATTAAAATCACAATATTTTTCTGATTTTAATTCAAATTTTTTAATACCCAAATACAATACTGTCTGATAAAATGCAGAAGTCGGACAACATGAACAGCTACAAAATGGAGTACAAGCTTCTGACTCTTGCTTGTTTTGCTGCTTCTGTTTAATTGCTTTAACCATTTGTGAACTATTATTAGCATTTCGATCCAAGTCATTGCATGAAATGCATGACAATGATAAAAGATAAATACTAAATGTTAACAGAAATGACCTCATGATATCAAAATTATGACATTTTTTATTATTAAAATATTATTTATAGTATATAATTTCATAAACAAACAGATATGGAAAGAGTTTTGACAAGTAATTGATATCTAATAAAAATAGTAATGATATCACTAAATTTAATATTGCAAAAATGTTTAATTTTATAAAAAAATATCAAAACTACTAAAGACGTCAGAAATCTCTTCTTTGGTAATCCCTAAATATCTCCTACTAACTTGTGTACTAGAGTGGTTTAATATCATAGATATTTTCAAGAACACATCTTCGGAGCGGTTGTTCTCTTCATAAAGGAATCGAGCGCCTGATTTACGTAGCGAGTGCGTGGAGACCCTCTTCTTGAGCATACCAACAAACCTAGACCCAAGCTGCAACAATCTATTTGTGTGACGAAGGGTGTAATTGAAAACGGTACTTTGCAAATCTGGCTGCTGCATTAAATCATAATATTCAAGGAGCAATACTTTTAATACAGCACCAACCTTAATGCTACGTTTCTTACCTGTTTTCTTTTCATTTAAGACGAGCTCGTCTTTGTTTAATACATTTTCCCAAGTGAATCTAGATATGTCAGAATAACGAAGAAGTGTCCTAAATTCGAACTCAATTAGTAGCGCCATTTCAAAATTCTGATCTTTTTGGAAATACCTATTCAAAGTAAACATATTCAAATTCCATGTAATAATAGATTTGAATGCACGTAAGAAAAACATCCAACAAGCATAGAACACTACAGGAAGAGTGAGTAATAATTGAAGCCAATTCCATCTTGACGCATCCATGATTTTTAAAAGCGGATTCCCCTCATTCATTTCAATCATTGCAATAAAAAAAACTGGGATTGTAAAAATTGTGGCAATTTTCATTTTTTTGAGTAAATCCTTATATACTTTTTGCTCCTCTGTTTCATCTGGCTCCATTGGAATTAAATCCATTCCACAAATTGGACATGACCCAGACGCCTCTTTTATCACCTCAGGATGCATTGGACAAGTGTATCCGTCCTTCAAGGAATTTGGAGCCATGTGCTTGTGATTATGTACCATGTTTTCGGTTTTATCACTAAATTTCAGTCATTTCAATTGATTTTATTGAAATCTAGACAAAGTATTTTTCAAATTAATGACTTACAGTAATTTTTATCTAACTTTGTAATTGATTCTAATGTTTAGGAGTATCGCCATACTATTTTTATTATTTGTTGGAATTTTTATGAGTTCCAATACAGCATTTGCATGTAGTAAAAAAGAGTCGAAAAAAGATTTAACAACTAGTCATCAAAATAAAGCACTAAAGTCTGTTCAATCCAATTGCTGCAACAATGAAACAAAAGGTATTGGACACGACTGTAATAAAAAGTGTAAAGACCATCATTGTGAATGCTCAACTTTAAGTAGTTTTTCATTTCTTAATAAATCGTTCAATACAGATTTAATCATTGTAAACTACACCTCACAAAAATGTTTTTCTCTATATAAACCATCATTTTATAATGACGTTTATATTTCAATTTGGCACCCTCCTAAAATAGTATAATACAAAACATTTTAGATTCAAGTAATTCACTTGAAAACCCTTCCATTTAAATTTAAAAATAAAATCATGAAATCAATAAAATTATTGATGGCTACTGCCATTCTATTATTTGCATTCAATGCAAATGCTCAAACTAATACAAATATTGCCAAAGTACTAAATTCATATATTGCTTTAAAAGATGCACTTGTTAAATCAGATGCTACTTCAGCTTCTATATTAGCCAAAGATTTACTTACATCAATTGAATCTGTTAACATGAATGAATTAGACGGGTCATCTCATGAACAATGGATGAAAGTAAATGCTGAGTTAAAAGAGGATGCTGAACACATAAATGAAACAAAGGAAATTGCTCACCAAAGAGATCACTTTATCACTTTGTCTAAAAATCTTTTTTCAGTAATCAAAGTATCAAAAGTTGGTACTCCTGTATTCTATCAATTTTGTCCAATGGCTAATAAAGGTAAGGGTGCAAATTGGTTGAGCTTGGAGAATAAAATAAAAAATCCATACTACGGCAATCAAATGCTGACATGCGGCAGAGTGATGGAAACTATTCAATAAAATAAAACAACGAAATGACCTTAAAAATATTTAGATCTTTTTTCTATACAACCATCACTTTATTACTATCTGTTGAATCAACTGCACAAAAGGTAGTGCGCTATGATTTATATGTAAGTGATACGACAGTTAATTTTACAGGTAAATCCAAGAGAGCTATTGCTGTTAACGGACAAATCCCAATGCCCACTTTAACTTTCACACAAGGAGATACAGCAGAAATTCATGTTCATAACGAGTTGAAAGAATCAACCTCTTTACATTGGCATGGTCTTATCCTACCCAATAAGGAAGATGGTGTGCCTTATTTAACTCAAATGCCTATAAAGCCTGGCACAACCCACGTCTATAGATTTCCGATTGTGCAAAATGGAACACATTGGTATCACAGCCATTCTGGATTACAAGAACAGATAGGAATGTATGGTTCAATGATATTGAATAAAAAACAAGATGATCCAACATTTAGAAAAGGTATAGACGATTTGCCAACTATTCCTGTCATCATTAGTGAGTGGACTGATTACAACCCCAACAATGTGCACCGAATGTTACATAATGCCACAGATTGGTTTGCAATTAGAAAGGGTTCAACTCAAAGCTATGCAGAAGCAATCAGAGAAGGTCATTTGAATACCAAGGTCAAGAATGAATTCAAGAGAATGTTGGCAATGGATGTGAGTGATGTGTATTATGACAAATTCATGTTAAATGGCAACGTAGAAAGTCAATTGTCGCAATTCAAGGCTGGAGAAAAGGTAAGATTAAGGATTTCAAATGGTGGCGCTTCTACTTATTTTTGGTTAAACTACGGAGGAGGTAAATTTCAGGTAGTAGCCAATGATGGTAATGACGTAGAACCAGTTGAAGTTGACAGGTTAATCATTGCGGTATCTGAAACCTATGATATTGTAGTTACCGTACCTGAAAAAAATAAATCATTCGCTTTTCAAGCTACTTCCGAAGATCGTATCAATCGCACCTTAATGTATATTGGAGAAGGTGAAAAGCAAAGTATGGCGCCACTTCCTAGGTTGAAATACTTTGAAGGAATGAAGATGATGAACTCCATGATGAAAATGAATGGTGACTTAGACGACATGGGCATGAATATGAGTTTGAATCAGATGGATATGAATGTGGTGATGTATCCTGAAATAACTGGACCTACTAACGCTCAAGCCAAAGAAATTGGTGCAAATCAATACAACAGTAATGCACTTTCTGATATTGTTACTTTGAATTATGCGATGTTGAAATCTCCTCATAATACCAGTCTCCCAAAAGATGCGCCTATTAAGGAATTAAAGTTTGAGTTAACAGGAAATATGAATAGGTATGTTTGGAGTATGGATAATAAAGTGGTTTCTGAAGCAGACAAAATCTTGATTAAAAAGGGCGAGAATGTTAGGATGATTATTTACAATGGCTCCATGATGAGACATCCAATGCATTTACATGGCCACGACTTCAGAGTATTAAATGGACAAGGTGAAAATGCTCCTTTGAAAAATATCATAGATATAATGCCAATGGAGACAGATACGTTAGAATTCAATGCAAACATGGAAGGAGATTGGTTTTTCCACTGTCATATCCTTTATCACATGATGAGCGGAATGGGCAGGGTATTTACCTACCAAAATCAAAGTCCAAACCCCTTAATTCCAAATCCTAAGTTAGCACAAAGGAAATTGTTTGGTGAAGATAGAAAGTTACATTCCATGGCAGAAAATGACTTTGCAAATAATGGTAATGATGGTATGCTTATGTTGCAGAATACAAGATGGAGTATTGGGTCAGAATGGCGCCTAGGATATAACAATATGCATGGATATGAATCTGAAACACATATTGGAAGATACATTGGAAAAATGCAATGGCTAATGCCTTTTATTGGATTTGATTGGAGGTATAGAAAATTACATGATGGCGAATCTGAAAAGAATCTATTTGGACAAGTAAATACCAAAGATGAACGAAGACAATTAAGTTTTGGTGTTGCATATGTATTACCAATGCTAATCACCTTTCAAACAGAAGTATATCAGGATGGAAATCTACGACTTCAATTAATGAGAGAAGATATTCCTCTGTCAAAAAGAATGCGTGGCGAGTTCATGGTGAATACGGATAAAGAGTTTATGATTGGCGCAAGATATATATTCAATAAAAACATGGGATTAAGATCTCATTATGATAGTGATATGGGATTTGGTGTTGGATTTTATTTAAATTATTAAAATATTATTATGAAAAAATTATTATTCGGTTTAATGGCATTGATTATGTTTAACGCAGTAAATGCACAAGACAGTACAAGTAAAAAATTAGTGTATAACCCAAAAAATCCCACTTACGAGGTGGAGACAAGCTGTGGAACTTGCATGTTTAAAATGGAAGGAAAGGGATGCCATTTAGCAATTAAATTAAAAGGTAAAAACTACTTTGTTGATGGAACGAGCATTGACGATCATGGGGATGCGCATGACAAAGAAGGTTTTTGCAACGCAATTAAAAAAGCAAAAGTACAGGGTACAGTAGTGGGTGACAGATTTTTAGTTACCTACTTTGAGTTAATTAAACCATAATATTTTGTTTAATCAACAGAATCATTTCAATAAATGATGAAAGTCATAAAATGAGTATTGGATTCAAGTTACCTTGTTTTCGGATAATCATCTAAATAATTAAAAATATACATTATGAAAAACTTAAAATCACTTATATTGACAGCCTTTATTGCAATGTCAATTTCACTTTTCGCACAAGACAAAACTGAAAAAAACACAAATACGCAAGATAGTGTACTCGTGAAAAAGGGCGAGTACTATTGTCCTATGCATCCTGATGTAAAGAGCAAACATGCATCCAAATGTTCTAGATGTGGTACTCCATTAAATTTGTCAGTAAAAGAACAAATGAAATATGCTGACATGAAACTATATTCTTGCCCCATGCATCCAAATGAAAGAAGCAGCAAACCTGGCAAATGCACAAAATGTGGAATGAGTTTAACAAAAAAAGACTAGTAGGCCTGGAGTCCAAATCCACCTAGTCTCATTAACAAATTTGTGTAAATAAGTTCCTATTGAGACTGCCAATATTATTTTAGAAAATAAACAAAAACCGACCTAATTGGGTCGGTTTTTGTTTTTACAGGTTCTTAAGCTTGGAATTCGAAAGCACACTAATATCCACAGCAAATTCCTCCAAACTGGCTCCTATTGAGGCTACAAAGCCTCTCACGCAAGTGGGAGGCTTTTTTAATGTGAAGACGCGAAACAAGCTTGCTTGATTGAGCGGCTGAACGTTAAAAAAGCCATTCGAACGCGGAGCGTTTGAATGGAAGGCTTTGGGTAAGGCCAATGGATGTGGAAGTCGGCGAAGTGAAACGAATCCGACAGTCCTGGATTAAAAAATTTTTTAGAATATAAACTATGTTATTTAACCTGACTCATAATAAGGGGGTCCCAGGATCATGGCCTAGGTGACCAACTCATAGTTTTTGAAAATTTCAGCGTTTTTATGCTTAGACCCGCTTATATTTTTTCAGAAATTTCATCGATTTGAACCAAATTACTAAAACTAGTATTTCTTAATCAAACTTTGTAATATATCAAGTCGCTGTTTAATATTTGTAGAATATATTTCAATGGACAAATTATTAACTCCAGGATTCATTAAAATTAATTCTCGCAAATAAATAGATGCAGAAAAGAAGGATACATTATCAAAATTACCATGATAATAAAAAGGATTTATATTTATATCCGAGCTACAATCTTTTGTAAAAAAAGGTTTTAAATTGTTATTTGAACAAATTGGCATCCAAAAACAAACTAAAGGCTTTATGATATAACTATCATCAATTCTTTCATCTGACTTCATTTTCAATAATACTTTTCCGACAGAATCATTAATAAATCCAATTTTACCTAATTCGTCTTCTTTGCAATTTTTATCAAAATTCTCTTGTGCAATTTTAACAATATTTTTTAAAGGATTTTTTAAATCCAAATTATCAAATGTTTTTCCACCTAAAGAATGAACAGACCAATTCTTTATTTCAGTCTGATATGCAATTTTTTTTTCGTTTTTTTTATGATGTAAAATCCACCTGTCCAACATTTTACCGTTTTTGCCAAAAGCTTTTATTGAGTCTTCAAAAATTATCACTTCACCATTATTTTCATTGCTGTTATTTTCCAAATAATGTTTAAATAAACCCGCAATTAAATCCTCTCCAATAATTCCAGATATTGAAGAGGCTGGTTTTTTATTTTGAAGATCTTTCTGATCATAAAATTCAATTAATTTGACTATATCTATAGTAACTACTTCCTTTGTCATATTCTTCATATTTCATTTAATAATTAAATTAAACTTCTTTCAAATATAATATTTATATAAATTGAATAATATATTGGATTTGATCAATTTTTACCCCTCCAATACCTTACGGCCTGCCTATTTAAGTTTGTATCCTAATTAATAATTATGATACAAATCTTACCCTTAGCGAATGTATTACATGAAGAAATTGTATTAGATGACGACTTTAATAGCCAGCATGAAGGCTGGGAAATTATTAAAGATGAAGAGGAGCAAGCTTTTATAAAGGATAGTTATTATTGGATGGAAAACACTTCTATTAGCAGATGGATGTTCTATCACAAGAAGATGCCTTTAAATATAGACGAAAACTTTATCATTAAAGCCTGTATTGAATTAATACATAATAAACAAGGATATGGCCAATTTGGTCTTGTTTGGGGATTTGATAAAACCCATAAACAGCTAAATAAGTTTGTAGTTTCAAGTAATACTTCAAGATTTACTATAGCGGATTTTGAAAAAGATCATGCTTTTACCAATCATAGATTTAGTGGGGAATTCGAAAAAGATCCCTTTTCTAAAAATGAGCAGTTTTTTAGCATTGTAAAACTAGAAGGCTATTATTATTTCTTTTTAAATGGACACAGCAAACCAGTTTATGTTACACATGTTTCACAAATGGGACAATCTGGAGATAGATTCGGTTTTTATGTAGAACCTGGATTAATGATACGATGTAATAAGATAACCGTAAAGAGACTTATTGTAGATCCAAATTTTGAGAATAATCCCTGGATGCCTTTAACGGATGATGAAATGCCATTTGGATCAGTTATTTTAAGAGGTTAAATATAATAATGATGACAACTAGAAAAGCAATATTAATACAGAATGATGAAAAACATACTAACAATAAAGATATTGGACTTGTTAAGGCTTATTTAATGTCTCCAGAAGGTGGAGCTTTTGACGAAAATGAAATTTTATGTCTTTCAACTCATCAGATAAAGAAAGAAGATATGATAACGCTCGTCAATGAATTAGATTATAGCTTTATATATTACACCGGTCATGCAGGATGTAAAGATCGCCAAATAGAAATTCCATTACAAAATGGGGAAACTATTTTGGAATCTGAATTAATTATCGAAAATAAAAAACAATGGTTGTTTTTTGACTGCTGTAGAACAAATAAAGATGCAATACCTTCTCCAGAATTTAATTTTGAGAGATTAACCAATATCTACAAAAAAGGAGGGCCTAAAGAAAGGCAGCTTTGGCTAGACAAGATGGCGTTAAAGGAAAACTTCTACTTTGTATACTACACAACACTTGCAGGAGAATTTGCTTTTACAAATAACGATGGAGGCTATGGCACACAATTGTTCTTCTTAGAAATGCTTAATCTCATTCAATCAAACAATATTCAAAGTATAAAATCATTGGTAAATCACATGAATACAATAAACTTTCTTAAAGAAGGATCACAACAATCAAAATACAAATCTAGCCAAAGTATAATGGATGATCAACTATTCCCTGTTTATACTGCTTCTGCATCAAATTTATCGTATCCTTGATGGTCTTACGCAAACTAGCAGGCTTTTCAACAATGCAAAAAGCACCCATTCCTAAAATTTTAAATATAAACTCTTCGTTCACCAAAACTTTCAAAGTAATCTGTACCCTATCAGTTTCTTCATTGATAAGTTTTTGTGTGGCGTGTAATGGTTCAAGTAATACTAAGTCGCTGATTGGTTTTTTAATGGTTAATAAAACTTCTTCTGGCTTGGTATTACTTTCCATTATACCTGTGCTATGTTGAAAGAAACTGGCAGCGTTAAAATCTGATCGTTTTTTGTAAACATTATTAAGAACAGCAAATTCAGTCATCCTATCAAGTGCATAGGTTAGGTATTTCTCTTTTTCAAGACTCCATCCAATTACATACCATCTATTACGATGCTCTTTTATTAAATAAGGAATTAAAGAAGTAGCCGAAGATTTTCCTTTATAAATATTGTTATAATTGAATTGTAAACCTTGTTTATTTTTAATTGCACCGTATATCAAATCAATTAAATCCATTCCATTTTGAAGTACTGGCTTTTCAAATTGAACTACTTCTTCTATTAACTTATCATTTCCATCTAAATCTAAGAAGAACCTTGTGTTTATTCTTTCTATTGCATTCTTGAAACTATTAAAAACTGGCACATCTTTATATTGATACAAAAGTTGAGCTGCAAATTGCAAAGCAGTCCACTCCTGCTCATTTAAACTCAATTCTGATATTGAAAAACCCATTTCACCATAAGCATACCCGGCTTCTAATTTAGAATATACAATAGGTGCGCCGAAGCCCTTAGGCGATGGCTCACGCATAGCCCTAATATCTTTCTCAATGGTAGAAGTAGAGACATCTGAACCTAAAATAGCACTACATTTAGCTGCCAATTGCTCCAAATTGGGAAATGGCCTTCTCTTGTCATTTATCATTTGATCTATTACTCTATACCTTATTGAAGCTGCTTTATTTTTTGGCATTTGTTGACAAATTTTCTATCTCAATTTAATGAAAAAATGATCATATGAGAATAAATTATCATTAAATTACAACTCAAATAGGAGGAGGTCTAGGTATTTACATTTATGCAAAAATGAGATACCAAATACCAGACGACGAGCAAGAAAGATTAGACCAATTAAATGAGTGGTTTACCCAAATACTTTGCTCAGAAGACTATTTTGAAGATGAAAAATGGATGTCTATAAGGCTAAATCTTGACAAATGGAAAGATAAAGGATTTGGTTTCAGGCAAGAAAATCAAGGAAAGTTTTGTCCAATGGATCTTGAAGAACAAAATTTAACTTATAGGATTTATAACTATTTGGGTGAAGTTTTACAATTTGAAATGGGCATTAAAGAAGCTGTTTTGAAACAAAGATTTGAACAAGCCTCATTATATAGAGACTTAAAAGTGATCACCAAACAGCACTTGAAGGACATTTATGAAGAGCACTCATTTATTATAAAATTCTTTAAAATTGAAAACGAAACAATTGTATTAAAACATATCGAAAACTACTTTATAAATCAGTATATAAAAGAGCGTATTAGAAAATAATAAAAATACTATGGCACAATCACATCAGGATCTGATTAATTTTTTACAACAAAATGGATTTAAAGCAAACTGTCCTACTTGCGGAGAAGGCATTAGGCTAAAAGATTCCAGCCTTTTTTCATTAGATAATTTTAATGCGCAAGCAAAGCAATTATTGAATGAGAAAAAGGAAGAATTAAAAATACAGAGAGAAGAAATTAGTAAGAAGAAAGCAGCAACCCAAAAACGAGTGGAGACAACCACTGGTAGTGTAAACATGGGATTTATTTTAGAGCGTTTAGCACCAGTATTAGAACACTTCCCATTTGATAAAAATGATTGCCGAAGTTTATTTGACCCAATTGACTATGTCATATTTGAAGGTTTACAAAAAACAGGCAAAGTTCAAAAGATATTTTTTGTAGATATTAAATCAGGTAAGGCTAAACTAAAGCCAAATCAAAAGGCAATCAAGCAAATGATTGAACAGAAAAAGGTTGAATTTAAAAAATACTAAGCTTAAAACATAAAACATGCATCAAGAAGACATACTTATATTTTTTGAATACCAACGTCAAATATTTGGCATCTGCCCATGCTGTGGCGATTTCTTCAGACTAAGTGATTCTAAAATATATAAAGATGAACGTAAATCATCCGATTGGTTAGATAAACTAGGCAAGGAGGAAGTAAAAATTCAGCTACTAGAAGAGAAGTTAGACGAGGATATGGACTTTTATAAAGAGCAAGCCCGAGAAAAAGGGCGAAAGCAAGCCAATAAAATGATTAAAAAGGTAGATAAAGTGTTTTTACCTCAAAAGTTAAATCCTGACGATGCTAAAGTTATTTTCCACCCAGTAGATTTTGTGGTGTTTAACGGAATGAAAGCAGGAGCCTATGGTGATGCCTTGAAAAGTGTCGTTTTATTTGACAGCGAAAAGAAAACTGTATCAAATAAGCAAATTCAAAAAAGCATCATTCAGGCTATAGAGAAAGAAAGCTATGAATGGTTGACAATTAGAGTGGATAATGATGGTAGTATAACACAAGAATGAGTAAAAAATTTAGAAACAAAGAGTTCGAATTTCATACAATTTTATAATAATTGTACTAAACTCTAATTTGGAAATATCGATTTTTCAATCAATAAATAATTATAAATTAATAATAATTTTTATACAACTGGTTAATATTTAACTGAATATTTTAATTTTTTTACATTTAAAGTTATTTATAAAAAAAGACATTATTATAAAAAGATAGAATTTTATCTATTGTTCTTTATTCAAATAATCCTCCTTTATTTTTTATTATTTTTGCTTCTTCAAACTTTAAATTATCAAATCCATTATTCGGCTTTCCTTCAGCATTAATTTCTTTTACAATTATTGTTCTCTTAAATTTATACTTATTATTTACAATGGGACGATAACTACATTGTAATAATTTATAACCACTATTTAAAATACCTCTTTGTATAGGGCTAACCGAAATTGCAAAGGGCTCATAGTAATCATTTGGAACAAAATTATCTACGACAAGCATTCCTTTGTCATCAAAATATTGCTTAGGTATTTCTGATAGAGGTTTTATTTTATCAGTTTTATGACTTTGCTTTATGTTGGTAAATACTAGAGCAATAGCATTTTTCTTTTTGAATGTTGGAGTTAAAAACCAATCAAAACGATAAGGGAGAACAAATAATTTTTTACCATCCCACAATTCTTTTGTCCAAGTATATTGAACTGCGGTTTTACTACCTAAACAAATAACATCTTTTCCAGTTGATTGCATACATTTAAAATAATGTTCAAATTTTGAAAAAGGTGGGTTTGTTATTATAATATCAGCTTCATTATTCGCAATATTCATACATTCTTTGTCAGAGTATGAGCCATGAAATTTAGATTTAGTTCCTATTGGAGGGATTCTTAAGATCTTTTTACCATCATATTTTATAATAGACCCATCATATTCTTCCCATTGATTTTTGAAAAGAGAGCCCGAGAAATCTAATTTAGAGCCATCGAAACGTGTTGAAATAATTTGTTTTAATTTTAAATTATTAAAATTATTATAAAAATAAATCCAAAATGCAGATTGGCCTGCATCATCACAATTCATAAAAATTACTTTATTTTCCCAGTAATCTGTACCAAAATGTTCAACAATTGTTTCGACATCTTTATAAAAAGTATAACACTCATCACTTTCAATAGAAATCATGTCATCATCATCATTATATCTTCCTTTAGTTCTTGTTTTGTTTAATCGATCAATATCGTTTAAATTACCATACTCACTAACTTCTTTTAAATGAGTTGTCGAAATTAAAGGAAATATTTTTTGCCAAATTGCAGAACGTAAATCTTTACTATCATAACTACATTCATTTCCTTTTCCTACTCTAGTCCATTCCGGTAAGTTGTAAATAATTTTTAAAACCTCGTCGGCATTATTTTGAACTTTTATTGGTAAAATCCATTCAAGCTTTTTACCTTTTTGTCCTGTCCAAGAATAACCACCTCGGCCTCTGTGTAATTCAAGTTGGCCATCACAACTTTCTAATATTACATAGTCAATTTTATCTTTTGCCATACAAATTTTATATTTTTAATCGAAATTAACCATTTCTGTTATGCTAGTTTAAGCGATACAAATCTTAATCATCATATTTATCAAAAAAAATATAGTGTTTTATTTCAATTAAAGATACCTATTTCAATTACATCTAAATAATTTCCTGAGCGTTTTTTTAAAAATTTACTAATTGATAAATAAATTATTTTTTACTCACCTCTCTCCCCCAATACTCCCAAATCATCACCATCGCCATAGTGTCTAATTCGCAGTAGCGAAGTAGTGCTTGGCGGTATAATTCTCTTTCGGCATCAGTCATGTCCGCAAATTGCAGATAGGCATATGCTATCATTGCAGCACCTCCATTATCCAAATTACTTAGATTGCCCTCTGACTCTATTTCCTCCAAAGCCTTTTCATCAAATATGGGAGGAAGTGTCTTATAGGGATTTAGTCCCTTAGTTTCATCAATCCAAATATGCGGCTCTTTCAAATTAAGACTTGGTATGGCTGCAGTTGCATAAATTGGCTGACTATACTTTTCTCTCAAATAGGGCGAGCTTTTAATAATAGCAGGCAAGATATCCTTAATTGAATTAGAACCTTTTGCATGTAAAGAATAAAAATAGCTAATCACAAAATCCCATAAATCCTGCATATTATTTGTTGGAGTCCATTTTTCGCCAGGAGTATCTTCAGAAGGAGTTGTAATTTCTCTTATAAAAGCCATTAGTTCTTCTTTATCCGGGACTTCAGTTTCACTTACGGCATACAACTGTTGATATAAATGTAATAAGTAGGTGTTCTCGTGTTTATGATAGCGAAAAATTGTGCCTTCTATGCCACTTAAATCCTTTTTCAAATTTCTTAAGAATTCATAATTCGGGAAAGCACCTTTTTCAAAATTCAAGTACTGGCTTTTGTGTTGGATATTACCTTTTGCATCCATTAAATGATACGAGTATTGAAATGCGATTGCTTCATAAGGTAGTCTGCCTTTATGAAAAGGCAAAGCTACCATCGTGGTTTCAAAATCAATAAAATGATAAGGTGCGGCTAGGCTATCAAATAATTCCTTTAATCCTTCCTTATCAATATGTGGTTGAAAATCTTGTTTTTTTGATTTCTCTACTTGCAATAATCTTCTTTTGGTAGGATCTATTGCGTCACCAATTGGTTCTGTTTTACTAGCACTTCTTGTAATAATTGTCTCGTCTACTTGTTTCAGTAAATAACGCTTATCTGCACATGCATCATTGATAAAGCTTTTTTGTCCTGCTAATCCACCCCATAATTCAAGTACTAAGGGCTGTGTTAAATCGGTATCATTTAAGTTTCCAATATGCTTCCAACATTCGTGTAATCCACTTTTCTTATCGCCCAAAGGATATTCTTTATTCTTATATTGACAGGTTTTACACTTTGAACTTATCTTATTAGACCAAATTCTTTTATTTATTGAATATTGTTCTGATAAGTAATTAATCAATGGCTCAAACATCCAAGGTTCACCATTGGGTTCGTCTAAATCAATATCAACTTTATTGGCATAAATCCAATCGCATACATGATTAACATTTACAGTTTTCAAAGGTATTTGACCGAGACTATTGGCAGTTGTTCCAGGCTTTACTTCAATGTATATGCTTTTACCTTCACGCTTTATTTTAAATATTTGATTTAGGCCATCAATTGTGGCCATTTTAGTTTTATCAGCTAGAACGATATATGTAATCACTCTTTTTTCTGGATTAGCCTTTTGAACCACATATTTTTGAAAAGCTATATCATACAAATATTCTCTCCATTCCTTATCTATCTGTACTGTGCCTTTTAATGGCCCACGTTTTACCTCTTTTAAAAACTCTACATCTTCATCCCAGGACTTTGCTTTAACCTCGTATATTTTTATTGTATCACCTTCTTCAACAAACAAGTCTGTACGAACAAAAAAGTCTTTATATAAAAAAGCAGCCTCCGCTATTACAACCCTCCCCCCTTTTGTTCTTTTATTCAAGGTTTGGGCCAATGACTTTTCATAATCCAATTCATTAATAGTAATGTCATCTCCAATAGGATCATTGGTAACCAAAAATTTTGCCAATTCCCCAACCTGGTAGCCGCCTTCCGCCAATGCCATCATAAATGGATCCTCTGCATTGTTATCGGCATAATTATTCCCTTTAGTTCCATAATATAACTTTGTGGGGCAACTTAAAGCTTGCTTAAATCGGGATTTGGATAGATAAGCCATAGAAGTATTTAATATTTTAAATATACGAATTATTACTAGCCTATTAGCTTTAAAAAACAATTTTCAAGACCTCCAATAGCTTACGCTTTGCTCTTCTATTTTGTGTCAAATACTTAAAAATAAACACATGGACACAAAAGAAATTATCAAATTGTTTACAAATGGTTCAATTGTTATTGAAGACATTGAGTCTCAAAAAATTGAGTCAACTTATGGAATCAAATTGTTATTAAAGGAGAAAAGCAGATTTGATAATAGATCTAGACAAAAGGAATGGGTAATTAATGTTGAATTAGGTTGGGGAGGAAGTTTAAGTAGTGAGTTCCCCAATAGATGGGATGTAACAAGCGATGTTACAATGGCTTGCTTTAGGGGTAATTTTGTTGAATATCAACTATATGAAATTGTTCAAATTTCTTTAGATGAACAATTTGAAATACAAAAGCAATTATTGCTTAAAGACGCTGAGAAAGTTATTTCAAACAATATTGTAAATACTCTTACTAAAGTCTTGATAAATGAAATGCTTCCCTTTCATAAAGTGGGTACAGGATTTTTAGAAACTAATTATGGCATCCATTTAAAACAAATACAAAGAGACGAACATAGATTTATGAGATATAAACCTAGATATGGTAAAGAGAATTGGGTTGCAAATAAGGTGCTTTGCTGGGGTTCAAATACAGGTTGGGACATTACCACCGATGGCAAAATAGCTTGTTGCAGAATAAACTATGACGATTATGTGAATTTTGAGATACAGATCCTTACACAAGATAAAATTGATGAATACAAAAGTAAACATAACAAAGAGTCTCAGGATTCAATAAAAAGCTTGGAAACACTTAAAAGAATGTTTGAAGCAGGTCTTATAAATCATAATGAATATGAAATTAAAAGAAAACAAATCTTAGATAAAATTTGATATATGATTGGTTTTTTATATATTTGATTACCCCAAAGGATAGATTAAAACCAACTAATATGAAAAAGTTAATCTTTGCTTTGGGGCTTTTATTTGTACTATCATGTACAAAAACAGAAACGACTACTAACACTCCAGCCCCAGTTTCAGTTCAGGAAGATGCTATAAAATTCAATACCAATTTAGATACTGGGAAGTATACGGTTATTGACACGCTACCTTTATCAATAAATATTAGTTCAAAATTACCAACTGCAGGAGTTATTTATTCTGTTATTATAAACTGGGTAGATAGTTCAAAAGAAATTTATAAGCTAGATTCAACATCAACTGCTGCAGTTTTGAATTTAAATATTCCAGGATTTAAAAAATCTGGAAATTATACTGCATCAGTTACTGTTACTTCAAAATCTAAGAGTACAAATTTTGAAGCAAAAACCATATCAATCAATAAACCTATTTATATTCTAAAATCATTTAACTACGATATTGATGTTACAGGATATGAATTTGGACAGAACGGACTTGCTGGACAGATAGATCAAACAGTTAGTCAAACTATTCTATATGCAACTAGTAACGGTACAGAACATATCATTACCAATCCTGCATATATTAAAACTACTCCACCACTCCACTTTGTTTTAAAAAACAATATATGGACATATGAAAATAAGTACACAGATGCTTTGATGGATGGTTTTAGAAATTATGATCCTGTAGATAAAAATGGAACCTTCGTAATTGCGAATCACGGTAATGAAGTTTCTAATCCAAGACCATTTGGAGATGTATTTGTCGTAAAAACAAATGGAGATAAACTAAATTGGACTAAAGTTTCTAAAGGGAAAAGTTTCTATCATAGTGCAGCTGGTGGTGATTTGGATGGGGATGGTTTATTTGATATATCAGGAGTACATATGGGAACATATGAAAATTGGTATGAAGGGCCTCACCTATATAAACAAAATTCGGATGGTAGTTTCAGTCAAACAAGAAACTTCATGGACACCACTGGTTTTATTGGAAGAAACCTTGGTTTAGGTGCTACTTTAATTGCGGATGTGGTAGGAGATTCAAAGAAAGAATTAATCATTGCAGAATATGGTTTTAATACCACTTTCAACAAAAACTTTAATGAACGCTATGGTATTGCCATATTTGGATATGATAATAGTACCAAGAGATTAAAATACATAAGCTCCTTAAAAGAAATAGGCATATACTCTAATGCAGATAGAGGAACAACCTCCATTAAAGTTTCAGATATTGATAAAGATGGAGATAAAGACATACTTGTTGCTGTGGAAGGAAGTGATGAAGTAAATGCTGTTCAAGTATTCAAAAACGATGGGGCTGGAAACTTTAAGCCTGGGCAAATAATAAGTTTTACTTTCTCTAATTTTCAATTCAGAGAATTTGAATTAGTCGATATAAATAATGATGGTCTAGATGATATTCTTTTTCACTCCTTCCATAATGGATCATTATTTAGAATCAACCCTAATAATATTTATGCCGGTGTGAAGCTTCAAAATAATATCTGGATAAACAGCGGTGGTACTTTTGCAAAGTACTTGAATGAAATTACCATACCAAATATTAGACCAGGCAATCTAAAAGGATTCTTTGTTAATGGGAAAGTAAAATTCATAGGCTTTGGAGAGCCCGATAATAGAAACTTTAGTTTTGATAACAGATTTAAATTGTATGAAATAAGTTTAAATCTGTTTTAGAAAATTATTATAACTGAACTGACATCAATTCTCTACCTAAATTATGAAATGCAGATTCAATTTTTTTGATCTGTTCAGCTTTTGGTTTTCTATGTAGATTAGCATAATGATTCAATTGCTTTTGATTTATTCCAGAATATTTTTCTAAAGCCGAACCTGTTATAACATTCTTATAATATTTTAAAAGACTTTGTATATCGAATTTATATTCCAATTCAAAATCACCTAAAAATGAATCTGGTATTGCATCTCCATCTTCTTTCATTCCTTCCAAATGAAAATTTATTGCTTCTAAAATATTTACTTTCATTTCATCAGGTGTTTTACCAGTAGAAATACAACCTGGCAATAAAGGTATATGTGCCGAGAAATTTTTATTGATGAATGATATTTCAACAGTAATCTTTTTCATAATTATACATTTATGTTATTTAATGATACCAGCCTGTGTCATAATGGACTTTACAACTTTATGATCTAAAATTTCATTCATGCCATGATCTGGTATTGTGACTCTCCCTTTTTTTACTTTATGTTTATACTGTTTATGACTTCCTTTTTGAGAATATAAAAACCAACCATCAGACTCAATCATTTTAATCATTTCTCTAACCTTTTTTATCATACAATTAGATTTACAAAGATATATAATTATATATCATTAAATATAAATTTCCCTCCAAATCTCCCCCAATTCACCCATCCTCAACAAAAAACTTATTCGTTCGGATATTTTCTAATTGTTGATAACCAACCCCTTACACCCCATTCCTCTCTCTTACTCACAAAAATAATAGTATTACTATCATTTGTAATGGTAATTATACTATTTTTGTACCCACAAGTTTAAAAAGCATTAAAAGCTATGAGACTAGAAGTACAAATAAAAATGAACGAGACCCTTTATTTAAGGGATCCAGAGCAGTCCGAATTAGGCCGAAATATCATCAAACACAGTATTCAGTTAATCCACAAAACGGGTTTTGAATCCTTTACTTTTAAAAAACTAGCCGAAGCCATTGGTACCACTGAAGCGGGCATCTACCGATACTTCGAGAACAAGCATAAACTACTAGTATATATTATCTCTTGGTATTGGGGATGGTTAGAGTTTCAGATTACCTATCAAACCAAGAATGTGAATGACCCTGTAACCAAACTAAAACAGGTAATCACTTTATTGGCTAGTAATGTAAAAGACGATATCATGACCAGCCATGTGGATGAATCCTTACTACACCAGATCTTAATAGCAGAAGGATCCAAATCATACCTAACCAAACATGTAACAGAGGATAACAAGCAACAATACTTTAAACCTTATAAGGATTTATGTAATACCGTGGGTGAAATTATTCTAGAATGTAATCCTAAGTACCCATATCCTCACTCTTTGGCTTCCACCATTATTGAAATGGCCCACTTACAAAACTTCTTTATGCATAACCTACCTGCATTGACAGATTTTGATAAGAACAAAAAAGAGGGTCAAATCATTGAATTCTTAAACCACTTAGTATTCTCAAGTGTTAATCAATAATACCATGGCAAAAAATTATAACGATATATCCCTTAGAGAGTCATTGAATAAATTCTTTAAAATCATCAGATTAGAAAAGAAAGAAGTGACTGCGATATATTTCTATGCAATATTAAGTGGGGTGATACAACTTACCCTACCCTTAGGTATCCAAACCATTATCAATTTCTCCCAGGCAGCTGCAGGTATTGGACAATTACCGGTATCTATTGTGCTACTTATTTTAATTGTATTAATAGGTATAGTGATATCAGGCATTTTACAGGTAAATCAAATGAAGATTGTAGAAAAAATTGAGCAAAGTATTTTTGCAAGATTCTCTTTAGATTTTGCCCACAAGATTCCAAAAATTGATAGCAGAGAACTAAATAATAACCACTTACCAGAATTAATGAATCGATTCTTTGAGATCATTAGTTTGCAAAAAGGATTGTCTAAAATTTTATTGGATATCCCTTTAGCGGTGATTCAAATCGTATTTGGATTGGTACTATTGTCTTTTTACAATTCAACATTTATTGTACTAGGTTTATTATTGATCTTATTGCTTTTCTTCATTTTCAAGTACACAACTAAAAAAGGATTGATCGCTTCTTATAATGAAAGTGAAAACAAATATGAAGTAGCAAGCTGGTTGGAAGAAATTGCTAGATCTTACAAGACATTTAAAATATCTAGTCAAAATAGCTTTCACTTAAAAAGAACAGACGATTTAGTTAAAGATTACTTAGTGTCTAAAACCAAACACTTTGAAATCTTAAAGTTTCAGTATTGGAGTTTGATTGTATTTAAATTACTTATCTCAGCTATGATGTTGATTATTGGAGCAGTATTATTAATTAAACAACAATTAAATATTGGTCAGTTTATTGCTGCAGAAATTGTAATCTTATTAATCTTAAATGCAGTAGAGAAATTGATCTTGAATTTGGAAGTAGCTTATAATATCTTAACGGGTGTAGAAAAATTAAATGTAATAAGTGAGAAGAAAACAGAAGTGCAAGGGAAAATGCCTTATGTTTCTAATAGCAATGGGATTGCTATTGAAGTACAAAACTTAAATTTCAAATTTGATGATAGTAAGCCAATACTAGAAAACCTAAATTTCAACATTGAACCAGGCACTAAAATCTGTGTAATGGGTGATGGTGGATCTGGCAAGTCAATCTTACTAGAATTAATTGGAGGTACATTGAAAAATTTTGATGGGGTAATTAATATTAACAATATCCCTATTAATAACCTTAACCAAAACGATTACAGGAAAAATATTGGCATTTTCTATAATGAGCAAGATATTTTCGATGGAACCATCTATGATAATATCTGTATGGGTAATGAATCTATCACACCTGCAGACATTATGAAACATGCCGAGATGCTAGAGATCAAGGATTTTATAAGCCAATTACCTGAAGGTTTATATACCCCATTACAGCCCACAGGTAAAGGACTCAGCACCATCATTGCTAAGAAGATCTTATTACTAAGAGCTATTGCACACCAACCTGAATTACTGGTATTAGACGAACCTTTTGAATTAGCAGGAGCAGAATCAAGTAAGAAAATTTCTAAATACTTAATTGATATCCCTAACACCACTTGTATGGTAGTGAGTGGATATATCCCTTTTGCTAAAAGAGCAGATTTAATTATTTGGTTAGAAAAAGGAAAGATCAAACATATAGGCAAACCAGAAACTATTTTACCATTAGTTATTAGTTAAATACTATGAAAAAAACATTAGAAAATATTAACACAGAATCTAATTTCACTCCCAAGTCAATTAGATCTATTTATAGATACGAGAAGAATAGCAAAATTGGCTTTTGGTTATTGGGTGTATTTGTATTCTTACTCATTGTACTCTTCTTGCCCTGGACACAAAATATAGCTAGTAGTGGACATGTAACCACCTTGTACCAAGACCAAAGACCACAACAAATTAACTCTGTTATTCCTGGTAAAATAATTAAATGGTATATCAAAGAAGGCGACATTTTGAAGAAAGGTGATACCATTGTGCAATTAGCAGATATCAAAGACGATTACTTGGATACTAATTTAGTTGAAAGAACCAAGGATCAATTGATTTCTAAAGAGCAAAAGCTATTATTCTACAGTGAGAAGATCAATGCTATTGAAAGCCAGATCAATGCCATTGAAAACAATAGAGATTTAAAAATTAACTCTTACGAAAACAAGATTGAACAATACAAGAGAAAATTAATCAGTGATAGCTCTGAAGTAGTTGCTGCAGAAGTAGATTATAAAATTGCTCAAGAACAATTAACCAGAGGTAAACAATTGTATAATCAAGGGGTCATCTCCTTAGTAGAATTAGAACGCAGAACGGCGTCAAACAATAAAGCTTTAGCTATTCTAACAGAAAAGCAACAAAAATTATTGAATACCAGACAGGATATAAATATTGTTAAGATTGAAATCAACTCTGCTAGACAAGAAGCAGATGATAAAATTTTTAAATCCAGAAGCGAGATTGCTACTTCCAGAGGAGAGATTGCTGGAACCACTGGTGAAGTGGCAAAAAACAAAAATATCTTAGCAAACTATATTAGCCGAGGTAATCAAAAATGGTTGATTGCTCCACAGGATGGTCAAATTATTAAAGCAAAAAAATCGGGCTTAAATGAAATTGTAAAAGAAGGCGAAATGATTGTGGAAATGGTACCCACTCAAATTGATCATGCTGTTGAATTATTTATTGAGCCAATGGATTTAATGCTGATTAACCCTGGGCAAAAAATAAGAATGATTTTTGACGGTTTCCCTGCCATTGTATTCTCTGGATGGCCAGACAATAGCTATGGAACTTTTGCAGGTGAAATCTCCATGGTAGAAAACAACAGAAACGAAAACGGCAAATTCAGGATCTTAGTGATTCCAGATAGCCAACAAAAAATATGGCCAAAAGAATTAAAGACAGGTACAGGTGCTAGAGGATTTGCATTGTTAAAGACGGTGCCTATTTGGTATGAATTATGGCGTCAGATCAATGGATTCCCTCCTGACTATTACAAAACAAAAGAACCTACAAAAAAAGCAAAATAATATGCCATTAAAGCAATTTATATATACCCTATTATTCATCGGCAGTTTGGGTAATGCAATGGCCCAAGATAAAAGCTTGAGCATTGAGAACACCTTAGACATTGTAAGAAAGTATCACCCAGTAATTAAACAATCTTTCTTACAAAACGAGATGGCTAAGAATGAATTACAAGCATCTAGAGGTGTTTTTGATCCAAGCATTCAAATCAATACACAAGAAAAAACTTACGATAATAAATTATACTACAAGTACAATACTTCAGAACTAAAGATTCCACTTTGGTATGGTATTGACATTAAAGCCGGTACTGAAAATAATATTGGCGAAAGAATTGATCCAACTTTAACAAGAAACAAATCTGCATTTGTAGGTTTAAGTATGGATCCATTCAGGGGGATTATTGTAGATAAACGAAATGCTGTGGTCAAACAAGCTAAGAACTTTGTAGAATTGACCAAGAATGAACAATTATTAGTAGTAAACGATTTATTATTAGAAGCAACTAGCGCTTATTGGAACTGGGTTAATGCCTATAATATTAATTCAGTATTAATTAAATCGGTTCAAAACAATAAAGACAGATACGAAGTAATTAAGAAGTCTTATATATCTGGCGACAGAGCTCCTATTGATACCACAGAAGCCTTGACTC
>JACCDW011247356.1_pt1 | contig 41217 bp, 44 predicted proteins | sample 7449781 | NCBI WGS metagenome assembly JACCDW01 (sample SAMN15323449, study PRJNA562643) | freshwater metagenome | isolation source: river surface water | place: USA:Blue River Watershed | collected 2017-08-18 | reverse complement strand
CCTCGTGATCAGAGACCTCGAGGATGATGACTACAGGTAGCGCCCTCCTGCACCGATCGCTACCGTGATCAAACCGAGAATCAGGTTCGTAAAAATAAGAGGCCGGATTTTGGCCAGTGCAAGACCGCCGGCTGGCCAGTCTTTTGCAGCTACTGCAGATTTAAGCACACGAAAGGGACCGCCATAGATATATGCAAAGATTACCGTCATGATCACGGCTATGAGCAGCATCGTATGGACGTACCAACCCAGCTTGCCAAAACTACCTAAAAAGTGAATCAAACCAAAACCAGATACAAAGAGCACAAGAATCGCGCCCTTCACCCAAATAAAAAAGCGGCCGAAGACACCACTAATTAGCGTCAAACGCTCGGGAGGCTGCAACACGCTTGCCGCCATCGGACGCAGTGCGTTGTGCGCAAAAAACATCCCGCCCACCCAAACAAGAGCGGCCAACAAGTGCAACACTACCAACGAGGCCATCAACATCGTAATCTCCAAGCCCACGATCACTGTGTCGCAGGAATGCCCGAAGTCTACCGCGGGCAACTCGTCGGGGTTGAAAAAAGCGGATGTACTTTAGGGCTATTAAAAAGGGCCCCGAAGGGCCCTTTTATTTCACCGTAGCCGTTCACATCCGCACGCGCTTAGACCGGCTTGGACAACTGATCAAGAATCGCTGGATTTTCCAAAGTCGAGACGTCCTGTGTCACGGCCTCGCCCTTGGCAACCACACGCAACAAGCGACGCATGATTTTGCCGGAGCGCGTCTTCGGCAAGTTCTCACCGAAACGAATCTCTTTAGGCTTGGCGATCGGACCAATCTCTTTGGCCACCCAGTCGCGCAATTGCTTGCCCAGTGCGACTGCTTGATCACCTTCGGGACGACTGCCCTTCAGCACGACAAAAGCAACCACAGCCTCGCCAGTCGTTGGATCCGGGCGTCCGACAACCGCAGCCTCGGCAACCATCTCGTGCGCAACCAAGGCAGACTCAACTTCCATCGTTCCGAGGCGATGGCCAGAAACGTTCAGAACGTCGTCGATGCGGCCCATGATCCAGAAGCACCCATCTTTGTCACACTGTGCTCCATCACCTGCCAGATAGTAGCCGCGCAACTCAGGCGGGAAGTAGCTCTTTTCAAAACGGTCTGGGTCGCCCCAGATAGTGCGAATCATGGAGGGCCAAGGACGCTTAATGACCAAGAATCCACCGTGGCCTGCCTCGACGTCGCCACCTGTTTCGTCCACGATTGCCGCGGTAATACCAGGCAAACGGGTCGTGCATGATCCAGGTTTAAGCGGCGTAGCACCTGGCATAGGTGTAATCATGTGACCACCAGTTTCGGTTTGCCACCAGGTATCAACGATTGGGCAACGGCCGCCGCCCACATTGTTGTGGTACCACATCCAGGCCTCAGGGTTGATCGGCTCACCCACCGAACCCAGCAAGCGCAAGCTCGACATATCGTAGGACTTAGGATGATGCGCATCATTGGCTTCAGAAGCCTTGATCAACGAGCGAATCGCTGTGGGTGCAGTATAGAAAATTGAAACTTTGTGATCCTGAATCATTTTCCAGAACCGACCCGCATTCGGATAAGTTGGCACGCCCTCAAACACGACCTGTGTCAAACCTGCCGCCAAGGGGCCGTATGTAATGTAGGTGTGCCCTGTGACCCAGCCCACGTCCGCAGTACACCAGAAGACGTCGCTCGCTTTCGCATCAAAGACCCACTGCATCGTGAGCTTGGCCCACAACAGATAGCCACCTGAAGAGTGCTGAACGCCCTTGGGCTTACCAGTCGAACCAGAGGTGTACAAAATGAACAGAGGATGCTCTGCATTGACGGGCACAGGCGCACATTCTGCAGCCTGTTTTTCCACCAGCTCATGCATCCACAGATCGCGTTTGGCATCCCAGTTGACCTTGCCGCCCGTGCGCTTATAGACAATGCAATGGCGCACAGCGTCGCATCCACCCATACCGAAGGCTTCGTCTACAGCAGGCTTCAGCGCAATCGCCTTGCCGCCGCGCAGTTGTTCATCAGCCGTAATAACCAAGCTCGCACCAACGTCCACGATACGTTCGTGCAAACTTTTTGCCGAGAAACCACCAAATACGACCGAGTGCGTGATGCCTAAGCGTGCACACGCCTGCATCGCCACAATGGCTTCGATTGACATAGGCAGATAGATAATCGAGCGATCACCCGCCTTGTAGCCAAGCGACTTCAAGCCATTGGCAAATTTGCAAACACGCTCATAGAGCTGCTGATAGGTAATATTGACGACCTCGCCACCATCCGCCTCAAAAATGATGGCGACTTTATTGGCATTACCGTTTTTGAGATTGACATCCAGACAGTTGGCCGAAACATTGAGCTCGCCGTCACCAAACCATTCAAAAAATGGCGCGCGCGACTCATCAAGCACTTTGGTAAAGGGCTTGCTCCATTGCAATTGCTCGCGGGCCATGCGCCCCCAAAAAGCATTCGGATCCCGATCTGACTCCTCTAGCAATGCCTGATAGGCTGCCTGACCTGAAACATTGGCCTGTTTGACGAAGTCCTGAGGGGGTGGAAATACGCGCGTTTCAACCAGAACGGATTCAATTGAATTAGCCATGGAATGTTGTCTCCTCGGTAACCGGGACGGATGCCCGTTAGATAAAAAGTTTTACAACTTAAGTGCTGCAATCCCAGCGGTGGCAATTTGCGCGTCTTCGGAGGACTGCACTCCTGAGACACCCACTGCACCCACCGTATGACCTTCTACAATAATTGGCACGCCGCCCTCTAGCATGCCCTGAATGAGAGGGGCAGACAGAAACGACATACGTCCGTTGTTGATGACGTCTTCGTAAACCTTTGAGGGTCGTGCGCCCATCGCAGCAGTGTGTGCTTTAGCAGGTGCGATGTGGGCTGAAATCGTGTTGGCCCCATCGAGTCGTTGCAGACCCAACAGATGGCCACCATCGTCAACGACCGCAATGGTCACAGCCCACTTATTCGTTTGTGCATGCGCCTTAGCAGCAGCCAAAATTAGGGAAACGTCAGCATCGGTCAACATCGGTTTGGTTTTCATAGCGAATCCTTTATCTGTTCGAGAGCACTCGGGTCTTCAATTGTGGTTAGGTCGCCAGGGTCACGTCCCTCGCAAACGGCAACAATCGCCCGGCGCAGCACTTTACCAGAGCGCGTCTTGGGTAAGGCGGTGACAAAGCGCACGCGTGCCGGTCTTGCGACAGGACCAAGCTGCTCGTCGACAACCTTCATGATTGCACCTTCCAGCTTCATGCTGGCCGCGGCATCCACCAACTGGCTGGGGTCTTTTAACACCGCAAAACCAACCGCTACCTGCCCCTTGAGCTGATCGGCAATACCAACGACCGCACACTCAGCCACAGCAGAATGACTATTGATGGACTCCTCAATCTCACGGGTACCGAGTCGATGTCCTGCAACGTTGATCACGTCGTCCGTGCGCCCCAGGATGAACCAATAGCCATCCTCGTCAACCAGCCCCCAATCGAACGTGGAATAGACCTGTCTGCCTGGAATCGAGGTGAAGTAGGTTTCAACAAACCGCTTATCGTCGCCCCAAATCGTACTCATCGCCCCAGGTGGCAAGGGTGGCACGATCGCCACAACACCCTTCTGATCCGGTCCTAAGTCCTGACCTGTTTGTTCGTCCAATACACGCACATCAAACCCATAGACGGGGAAAGATGGGCTGCCGAACTTAGTTGGAACATGCGCGATGCCTGGCTGGGCAGCCAGGATCGGCCAGCCTGTTTCGGTTTGCCAGTAATTGTCAATGATTGGTTTGCCCAAGCCATCGGCAATCCATTGTGCAGTCGGCTCGTCAAGAGGCTCGCCCGCCATGTAAAGCGCACGCAACGTCGATAGATCGTACTTCTTCAATAGTGCAGGATCTTGTTTCTTGAGCACCCGGATTGCCGTCGGTGCCGAAAACATTGTGTTGACTTTGAAGCGCTCGACCAGACTCCATAGAATGCCGCCATCTGGGCGCACGGGAGTTCCCTCGTACAGAATCGTCGTTTGTCCGGCAATCAACGGGCCATAAACAATGTATGAGTGGCCCACCACCCAGCCGATATCACTCGTGCAGAGATAGGTGTCGCCTGGCTGGCCATTAAAGATGCGTTTCATGGACGAAGCCAACGCTACGGCATAGCCGCCGGTGTCGCGCTGAACGCCCTTTGGCTTACCGGTGGTTCCAGAGGTGTAGAGGACATAGCTAGGCGCAGACGACTCTAGCCAAGCAACCGGGACATTGGCGCCTTCGTGCTTTGCGCGCAGGCTGGCGTAGTCGAGATCGCGACCAGCCACTGGCTCAAACGCAAACAAACCACGATCCACCACAATGACATGCTCGGGAGGACGGGTCGAAAGCGAAATTGCCTTATCTAACAGAGGTTTATATGGAGTGATCTTGCCCGCACGCGAACCTGCATCCGCACAAATAATGACTTTAGGTGCGGCATCGTCAATACGTTGAGCAAGGTTGACTGAGGCGAAACCACCGAACACTACCGAGTGAATGGCACCCAAACGTGCACAGGCCAACATCGCAAACACAGCCTCTGGAACCATGGGCATATAAATCAGAACCCGGTCACCCTGTTTGACGCCTTGCTCGACCAACATGGCAGCGGCAGCATTGACCTCCCGGTGTAATGCACGCGTTGTGTAGGTGACTTCCTGATCCACCTCCGTCGACACCCAGATCAAGGCGGGCTCATCACCCCGCTTGTCTAACCAACGGTCCACAGCGTTAAAGCATAAATTAGTACGCCCTTCGACAAACCATTTAGCAAAAGGCGGCTTAGAAAAGTCTAAAACCTGCGAAAATGGACGTTCCCAATGGATTTCTTGAGCCTCAGCCGCCCAAAAATCATCTCGATCCTGAATCGAGGCTCTGTGAGTAGTTTGAATCGGGTTCATAGGGTCTCCGCAGCCATTTTGTGCGAGTGCGCACACTTTTTAGACTATGATTATGGCAAGTCAAGCTTGCACGAGGCTTGCCAAATCGTTTTTTTTATCGAGTGCTATGTCAGTTTTTGAATCCGCCGCTTTGCGTTTGCGATCGTCCGGCTCCCGGCTTGGATGCTTGGTGGCGTGCGCGCTGGCAATCGCATTGACGGGTTGCGCAGACTCGAACAAACAAGCGGGCTCGGGAATTGGTGGCTACTCACATGATTGGCGTAACGCAACAGACCCAATTGGTGCCTTTCTCAACCGATACAGAAACGGCTCTGGCCTGATTATCGGGGATATTAATCATCCCTTGGCTGCACAAGCCCTGACACACTTGGGTATTCGCTACAGTTGGGGCGGGAAATCACCCGAGACCGGTTTCGATTGCAGCGGCCTCGTGTTGTATTCGGCTCAGCAGTCGCTCGGCCTGAAGTTGCCGCCGCGCGCTGATGACATCGCCAAATACGGGGACAGTGTCAAGCGCGACGATCTAGCCGTTGGCGACTTAGTATTCTTCAATACGCTAGGCACGCGGTATTCGCATGTCGGTATTTATCTTGGACAGGATAAATTCGTACACTCACCCACACGGGGTGGCGTGGTCCGTATCGAAGACATGAATCTGCGCTACTGGACCATGCGTTATACCGGTGCGCGCCGCCTAAGCCCTGCCACTGAAGTCGCAACGCGCTAAACCGCACAACCCACATTGCTCGAGAGCTTGCTGCATCGCGCAGACAGAGCGCCTGCACGCTACCACTTTTACACCCGAGCGCTGCGCGGCATTCCTGAATGTTTTCATGACGTTATGCCCCAAGAAGTCGGTCAGCAGGATCACCATTTGAGTACCCGTGGGCAGCTGTAACGTCTTCTTTTGATGAGAGGGATCTCGCCCACTGATGTGGTGAGTGATGGCGATGTTGTGATCGCGTAGAAGGTTCGGTATGTTGCCGAGGCGGTCGGCTCCCACGATAACTGCGCTGATGGTTGGAATCATGTCTGCTCCTAATTTGAAAAGGCACAGACCAAATGATAATGATTCTCATTTAAATAGCAAGCGTAATGATACCTATTCTCGTTTAGTCTCTACAAGTTCGCGAATCCGATCAGCATCGAGCTCGGGAGTCAGCATTGAAATAAAGGTGTAGACGTAATCCCGCAAAAACACGCCCGACTTAAGCGCAACACGCGTTGTCTGCTCTCCAAAAAGATGTCCAGCAGGAATGCATACAAGATTGGTGTCACGATGAGGCTCATAGGCCATACCCGCTATGATTCCGATCCCCAGACCGACATCCACATACGTCTTAATGACGTCCGCGTCGATGGCCTCAAGAACAATATCTGGGCGCAGGCCTTGGGCTTCAAACGCACGATCCACCGAGCCACGTCCGGAGAATGCACGATCGTAGGTAATAACTGGGTAGCTGGCCAAATGCTCAAGCGTCAGCACAAAATTCTTTTTACTGGACAACGCAACGAGCGGGTGCTCGGGTCGCACCACAACGGAGTGCGACCAGCTGTAGCAAGGCAAGGTGGCCAGCCCTGGTGTGAGGGCGAGAGACTCAGTTGCGATAGCCAGATCCGCCTGTCCATTCAAAACCATCTCGGCCAACTGAGGCGGGCTGCCTTCGGCGAGTGAGAGATGCACTTTAGGGAAGTGCTGCCTAAAAGCGGGGATGATTTTGGGTAAGACGTAACGTGCTTGCGTATGGGTGCATGCAATCACCAGACTGCCCTCATCACGACGGGCGTATTCGTCGCTTACTTTCTTAAGGTTATCGATCTCGCACATGATGCGTTCGACAACAACGGCAACCGAGCGGCCAGGTTTAGTCAGCCCCTTGATGCGTTTGCCGTGACGCTCAAAAATCTGCACACCAAGTTCGTCCTCAAATTCGAGAATCGCTTTAGATACACCTGGTTGAGAAGTGAACAGCGAGCGCGCGGCTTCGGTCAGGTTGAAGTCGCGCCGGATGGTTTCGCGAATAAAACGAAATTGCTGCAAATTCATGTGGTTTCTCCCATAACCACGATTATAAGTAATAAAGAAAATATTCTAAATAACAAATTTGTATAAACTTAATTCTTGAAATTCTTAGCGTAGGGCGAATATCGATTCGTACGCACGCGGGAACAACATGCGAGATAATCCATCCAAGCAAGAGACACTTCTCATCTACTTTCATACAGGTTCGTCACATGGAATTCAGCACCCACGCATCCGTCTCGCCACATCAAACCAAAACAGCCGCGCTGGCTGTGGGTGTTTTTAAAGATGGCGTTTTAAGCGTTGCCGCCGACGCGATTGATCGCGCGAGTCAAGGCGCAATCAAAGCTGTCATCAAAGCCGAATTTGCCGGAAATGCTGGCGCAACCCTTGTCTTACGAGATTTGAAAGGCGTCACCCCAGCCCGTGTCGTGCTCGTTGGTCTGGGCAAACAAAGCGAGTACAGCGCAAAAACGCACTCTACCGCCGAGCAAGCCTTCGCTGCGTATTGCGTGCAGGCGCGCCTGACCGAGGCCACCTCAACACTCTCAGAGATTCCTTATGTTCAGAGCGATGCACGCACGCGCGCTCGCACCGCAGCAAGCGCCGTCGGCGCAAGCCTCTACCACTTCGACGCAAGTTTTGGAAAGCCTGATCTCGACGCACGTCCGAAACTGAAAAAGTTTGTTGTCTTGGTCAGCAAGGCCGATCAAGCCGCGGCCAACCAAGGTATTGCCGAAGGGGCCGCCCTCTCAGAGGGGATGTCCCTTGCCCGCACACTTGGCAACTTGCCAGGCAATATCTGTACGCCAACTTACCTAGGTGAAACCGCAAAAAAACTGGGCCGCGAATTCAAGAGCATCAAAGTTACCGTTCTTGAACCCAAACAGATTGAAAAACTTGGCATGGGTTCCTTCTTGTCGGTTGCCCGTGGCTCAGAACAGCCCGCACGTTTCATCGTCATGCATTACCAGGGTAAAGCGAGCGCACGCACATCGAGCAAGACCACAAACAAAGCGACGAACAAAGGCCCGATCGTTCTTGTTGGCAAAGGCATCACGTTTGACTCCGGCGGCATTTCGATCAAACCCGCAGCAACGATGGACGAGATGAAGTTCGACATGTGTGGCGCAGCGAGTGTGCTGGGCACCATGCGTGCGATTGCCGAGATCGGCCTGCCTGGCGAGGTCATTGGCCTAATTCCTGCCTGCGAAAACATGCCAAGCGGCACCGCAAACAAGCCTGGCGATGTCGTGACCAGCATGTCTGGCCAGACGATTGAAATCCTCAACACCGATGCAGAAGGTCGCCTGATCCTGTGCGATGCCCTGACCTATGCGGAGCGCTTTAAGCCTTCCGCAGTGATTGACATTGCAACCCTAACGGGCGCCTGCGTCGTCGCCCTCGGTAACGTGAACTCGGGCTTATTCTCGACCAACGACGCACTGGCCGATGCGCTTCTGGCTGCCGGTAAACAAGCGCAAGACCCAGCCTGGCGCATGCCGTTGGACGATGCTTATCAAGCGCAACTGAAATCTAACTTTGCAGACATGGCTAACATTGGCGGGCAGCCCGGCGGTGCAGTCACCGCTGCGTGTTTCTTGTCGCGCTTCGCCAAAGCATATCCATGGGCACACCTGGACATCGCGGGCACTGCGTGGCGTGGCGGCGCAGTCAAAGGCGCGACAGGTCGTCCAGTAGGTATGCTCGTGCACTATCTGCTGGGTCAGGCGTAAGGCACAGGATGGCGCGCATCGACTTTGCCTTTGGCGCAACTGAGCGCATCACGCAGGCCTGTCAAACCAGCCTGCGGCAGTACCTCGCGGGGCAAGTCCTTCTTGTCTACTGTACAGATGCAGCGCGCCTCAAGGCGTTTGACCAAAAGCTGTGGTCTGTGGACGAAGCCGCCTTCGTGCCACACGTCTCGGCCGATGATCCTGCTGCTTCAGACACCCCTATCTGGCTTGTTTCGACCGATCTGCCCTGGGCCTTGGCCCGTGCGCCAGCAAAGGCTTGGCTCCTGAACCTAGACGACCAGTGCCCTCCCGGCATCGAGAACGTCACCCGGGTGTTGGAGATCGTCTCGGATGAAGATGCCGACAAGGCTGCCGCGCGCGAACGTTGGCGCATGTATCAAGCGGGTGGGCACGACGTGAAATCCTTCCGCCTGTCCCCATCCTGATACAAAATACCCTACAAAATCAAAGGAATCTAGCCTTTCAGGGAACTGTCAGGTATGCTTTCGGTCATAGTAACAAGACGTTGTATTTGTCTGTCTTAATTTCTAGTAAAAGGAGCATTACATGAGCGACTATCGCCCTACCCTATCCCGCAACCCATATGAGGGCGCAGCTGTAGAGGTCGTGCGCAATCGTGTCCTGCGCAACACCTATTGGCTGCTTGCACTGTCCTTGATTCCAACCGTTCTGGGTGCAGCAGTTGGCATGATGAGCGGCATCAATCAAGTCATGGCCTCGAGCCCCGGCATCACCGCCATTGTCTTTTTGGTCGGCGCCTTCGGTCTAATGTTCGCGATTGAAAAGAACAAAGACAGTTCGCTTGGCGTTGGCTTGCTGCTGTTGTTCACGTTCTTCATGGGCGTCATGCTCTCGCGTCTGCTCGGTTTCGTTTTGGGCATGAGCAACGGAACGCAACTTGTGATGTTCGCCTTTGGTGGAACAGCGATTGTGTTTGGCACCATGGCAACACTTGCGACTTCAATCAAGCGTGACCTGTCGGGCATGAGCAAGTTTATGTTCATCGGCGTCGTGATTTTGTTGGTCGCTGGCATCGCCAACATCTGGCTGAAATTGCCAGCTCTGATGCTGACGATTTCGGTTCTGGCGATTGTGATTTTCTCGGCCTTCATGCTGATCGATCTGCAGCGCGTGGTCAACGGCGGCGAAACGAACTACGTTTCAGCAACCCTTGCCATTTACCTGGATGTGTACAACGTGTTCTCGAACCTGTTGGCCATCTTAGGCATCACGAGCGGCAGCCGCGATTAACAAGACGAACTCGCAATGATGTTAAAAAGCTCACCTTCGGGTGAGCTTTTTTTTGAGACGATCTGGAAGGCACAATGAGTAACACAGTACTACGCGAAACAAGCCATGGGGTCTTGACCTTGACGATCAATCGACCCGAGAGTCGCAACGCCCTCGATGCACAAACCTACCTCGCGTTAGCTGCAAACATAAGAGAGGCTAGCAGCGATGGTCAAACGCGAGCAATCGTGTTGACAGGCGCACAAGGGCACTTTACGGCCGGCAATGATCTCAAGGACTTTCAACGACCACGCCCAGTGGGAGACAGTCCAGGGATCACGCTGCTGCGCAGCCTGGTCGACTCAGACCTGCCGATCATCGCGGCGATCGAAGGCAACGCAATCGGAATCGGTGTGACCATGCTGCAGCACTGCGATTTTGTATACGCCGCAGATAATGCTCTCTTTAAAATACCTTTTGTGCCACTCGGCTTATGCCCGGAAGGCGCTTCAAGCACACTGCTTGCGCAATTGGTGGGCGCTCGCAAGGCCAGCGACTGGTTGCTACGCGGACGGGCCTTTAAATCTCAGGAAGCTTTTGAAGCCGGTTTTATCACTGGCGTGACGCCGTCTGGTCAAGCACTATCACACGCGTTGCAAACCGCCACCGAGTTAGCAGCCCTGCCACCTCAAGCGCTGCAGCTTTCCAAACAAATGATGAAGCACACCATCAGGCCAGCGCTACACGCAGCCTTTGATTATGAGTGGGGCCACTTCACCGACCGACTGAAATCCGACGAAGCCCAACAGGCGTTTGCCAACTTTTTTAAAGCGCGCGAGGCAACCAAGCCGCGTTGATATCTTGACGCTGCAGGTCCATGCGTGCCAAGCTAATGTCATTCACAGGAGAACTTATGCTTTTCGCAAAAACTGACGACGGAGTCGACCTCTGTTACGAAACAACCGGATCCGGTACCCCTATTATTTTTGTGCATGAATTCGCAGGTCACAAAGAAAGCTGGGAACCTCAGGTGCGCCATTTTGCACGCCACTACCAAGTCATTACGTACAACGCACGTGGCTATCCTCCGTCCGCGGTTCCACCCGATGTGTCGTCGTACTCCCAAAATCGTGCAGCCGCCGATATTCTTGCAGTTCTGGATCACTTAAAAATCAAGAAAGCACACGTCGTTGGCCTATCAATGGGTGGATTTGCCACACTGCATTTTGGCTTGTTGTATCCAGAGCGCGCACTCTCACTTTGCGTGGCCGGTTGTGGCTATGGCGCCGAGCTCGAGATCCGCGATCAGTTCCGCAAAGAAGCAGAAGCCAGTGCGGACATGCTCCTAAAAGAAGGCATGAAAGCTTTTGTTGACAAGTATGCGTATGGTCCGACCCGCTTGTCTTTTGAGCGCGCTGACCCCAATGGTTTTGCCGAATTCAAAGAACAGTTCTACGGTCATTCAGCGCTTGGCTCAGCCAACACACAGCTTGGTGTGCAGCGAGAGCGTCCTTCGCTCTACACACTTACCGAAAGGCTTCAGAAGCTGACTGTGCCGACATTGATTCTGAACGGCGACGAAGACTGGCCATGTTTGCGCCCAGGCATCATGCTGAAGGAAACCATCCCTTCGGCTGCTTTGTCGATCATGCCAAACTGTGGGCACACGCTTAATATTGAAGATCCGGTCAACTTCAACCGGATCGTCGGCGACTTCATCAGTCAGGCTAGCAGCGGTCGCTGGCCAATGCGTGATCCACGTGCCATGGTGAAGTCAATCACGGGCATGAAGACTTAAGCGGTGAGTCCTACGGACAAACCACCACAAACGTAGAGCAGTTGCCCGGTGATAAAGCCCGCCTTCTTGTCCAGAAACATGCGCACAGCGTGCGCAATTTCGGCGGGCTCACCAAAGCGCCCTACGGGCACAGACTCCATAATTTTCTTGGTCTGAGGCAGTTCTGGTGGGTTGCTCGCCAAGAACAATTCTGTCGCAACAGGGCCCGGTGCAATGGCGTTTACGGTAATGCCATGCGGTGCAGTCTCGAGCGCCCACGTACGGGTCATCCCTGCAAGACCCGCCTTGGTGCCACCATAGACAGTACGCCCGACCTTGCCCAGCCCTGCACGGCTACCGATGTTGACGATACGGCCGAACTTGTGGGCGCGCATTTTGGGCAGCACGGCTTGGGTTAACAAGAGTGGCGCCACCATGTTCAACGTGATCATATCGTCGACATCCTCGAGGCTAATGTCCTCGATTTTGCCGACGTGAATCATGCCCGCGTTGTTCACAAGATTGAGAATATCTTTCTTGGCGGCCCAATCCAGCGCAGCTTCACGCGTACGCTTGGTATCGCCCAGGTCGACCGACTCAAAAATTTCGCCGGGCAACAAATTAGCTGGTGCAGTACGGCTGAAGTTAATGACCTCGTAACCTTCAGCGATGAGGTCCTCTACAACGGCACGCCCAATACCACGGCTACCACCAGTCACAAGCGCTGTTCCGTTCATTGTGCTGTGATCCCACGGTCTTTGATTAACTTACCCCACTTGGCGCGTTCTTTTGCTTCAAAGGCGGCTAGATCAGCGCCAAACAAGTTACCAGGCACTGCCGCTAACTTCATGTAAGCTTCAGCAACCTTCTCAGACTTAAGTCCCACGCGCGCGGCTTCAATGAGCTTGTCCATTACAGGCTGAGGCGTACCCTTGGGGGCGTAGATCGCAAACCAGGCTGTGACATCAAAGCCCGCAACTCCACTTTCAGCGAAAGTCGGTAAATTTGGAGCAAGCGGGGTGCGCTCCGACGAGGTCACAGCAATACCGCGGATACGCGAACCGTCTTTAATCTGCGCGATAGAGCCAGGCAAATTATCAAACAGTAGATCGATCTGCCCGCCAATCAGTGCAGGCATCGAGGCCGACACACCTTTGAACGGAACATGCAGCAGTTCAACGCCTGCCATCGCCTCAAAGTAGGCGCCGGTAAGGTGTGGTGAAGAGCCGATACCAGGCGTGCCATAGCTCAGCTTCTTATCACCAGCAGCTTTTGCCGCCTTAATCACATCACCTAAATTTTTCCAAGGCGAAGTCGCAGCAACGGAAATCACGTTTGGCGTCGTCGACACTAACGCGATTGGCACCAGATCTGTACCGGGATCGAATTGCATCTGGCTGTACAAGAATTGATTAATCGCTTGCGTACCGATCGTGCCCAAGCCGATGGTGTAGCCATCGGGCTTGCTGCGTGCAACCTGAGTCAGGCCCACGTTACCCGCTGCGCCTGGCTTGTTTTCAACCACGACTGTCTGCTTAAGAGTCGCTTCCATCGCTTGCGCAATCGACCGACCAAAAATGTCAGCCGCCCCGGCGGTCGGATAAGGAACAACTAAGGTCAAGGGACGGGTCGGAAAAGTCTGAGCCGCAGCGCTCGAGGCGAGCGCCAATGAACCGATCGTGAGCGCTGAGGCTAGTGTGCGTAGGAAAAAACGTCTTGCTTGCATGGTGTGTCACTCCAGGGGATTTTCTTATAAAGTACGTATATCAGCACTATAGTAAGATTTATCGTACTTGATTTAGCATTATTGTGCGTCCAAACAATAACGCGTCTTCGACTCAACTTCAAACAAGGCCCTGCAGCATGGCGGATTCATCGTTTTTCTTTTCTCAACGCCTAGCCGAGCTAGCCAAGACCCACGGCCAACATATTGCACTGATTGACCGAGACACCGAGACCACTTTTGCACAACTTCAAGAACAAGCCTTGCAGCTCGCTGGCAATCTGCATGCGTTAGGTGTCCAACGCAATCAGCGCGTGGCGGTCTGGCTACCCAACTGCCTGGCCTGGGTCCAAACATTTTTAGCAAGCGCCCACCTAGGCGCAACGGTGCTAGCGGTCAATACACGCTTTCGCAGTAAAGAAGTCGCTGACATCATCGGACGTGGCAAGGCGGACTGGCTCGTCATGTGGCCTGAGTTCAAAGGTATCGCGTTCGCAGATATTTTGGCTGATGTTCCAGCCGATGTGCTTCAGCGACTAAAAGGGGTAATCACGCTCGGTGACTTCCACAGCGAGGCCGTCAGGGCAATTGCTAATCGCGGATGTAGCGTACACGACTACGCGAGACTGACGGATGCATCGAGCAGCCCACCCCCTGCGGTTGGTAATGCGAGCGCAATTTGCTTCACCACGTCGGGAACGACCTCTCTGCCAAAGTTTGTATTGCATGATCAACATACTCTGATCGTCCACGGTGAGGCGATGCAAAAAGCCTTTGGGTACAACGCAAGCAGTCGGATATTGGCAAGCGCGCCTTTTTGTGGCGCCTTTGGTTTTTCAACGTTGACGGGCGGTTTGGTAACAGGTTGTACCGTGGTGAGCGAAGCGGTGTCAGACACAAACAGCACGCTGACACAAATTCGACGCCATCGAGTCTCGCATACCTATGCGAACAATGAATCTATTTTGAAGTTGCTCGAAGCAGCAGACTCGCCTGCAGACTTTGCCTCCTGCAAGCTTTTTGGTTTTGCAAATTTCTCACCAGCTGTAACAAGTTTGCTCGAACAGGCCGAACGCAATAATTTGGCGCTAACCGGTTTATACGGCTCAAGCGAACTGCAAGCACTTGTCGCTGCACAGCCCACTCATGAAGGCACGGGCGATCTGAGCGTACGCTACCTAGCTGGTGGCAAACTCATACACCCCACTGCACGGGTGCGTACGACAGACCCCTCAACGGGCAAGATCCTACCAATAGGCGAATCGGGCGAGATCGAGATATCGTGTCCAAGCCTAATGGTCGGCTATCTCGACAACCCAGAGGCGACCGCAAAAGCGATCACCGCAGATGGCTACTTTAAGACAGGCGACCTCGGCTATGCCGTCAGCGAGCAGCAGTTCGTGTTTCAAGCGCGCATGGGCGACTCAATGCGCCTCTCTGGGTTTTTGGTCAATCCAGCTGAAATCGAGCAAACGGTCGAAGCGCTGTCGGGTGTCAAAGCATGCCAAGTCGTCGGCGGAACCGTGGGCACAAAAACCTTGCCGGTGGCGTTTGTCATTTTGCAAGATGGTGCCCAAGCAGATCCATTAAATTGGACTGCAGCCTGCAAACGCGAGATGGCCGGCTTTAAGGTACCGGTGTTGTTTGAAGTCGTGCAAACCTTTCCCTCGGTCGAAAGTGCAAATGCCGTCAAGATTCAAAAGAACAAGCTACGCGATATGGCTGATGTGCTTCTCGCCAACCGTCCAACAAGTTGAAACCCTCTAACGATCTTCTCTACGCGCGCAGTCCGCAGCCACTATATTTGCAAGTGGCTGCCATCGTACGCCGCAATATTGAGCGCGGAGTTTGGCCACGCGGTGAACAAGTCCCTGCGCTCGAGACGTTAGTGCAAGAACTCGGGGTCTCGCGGGCAACGATTAGACAAGCCTTTGGACTGCTGGAGCGCGAAGGTCTGATTCATCGCTCTCGAGGTTCGGGGACCTACGTCAACGACAATATTCCTCAACCCATCAAACTCGCTCTACCCACAAGCTGGGAAGAAACGGTTGCACTATCCGCTGCGTTAGGTACCACCACGCTGATGGAACTGAGCGCAGATGTACCCCTACCCTTACTTGGTATGGACTGCCCGTTCGATTGCAAAGGCAGTTTTCAATATCTACAACGCCTGCATACGACATCGACCGGCCCCTTCTGCTACAGCGAGGTCTATCTAGACCGAGACATATATCGCCAGCACGCAGCACGTTATCGGCATGCCACAGTTGTCTCAGTTTTAAATGAACTGCATGGCGACAAGCTCACGCACGCCGAGCAACTCGTCAGCATCATCGAAGCCGGAGCCGACTCGGCACAAGCCCTGCACTTGCCTCTCTCTGCACCGGTTGCGGAGTTACGCCGTTACGCCTGCATCGGTCAGCGTGTGATTTATTTTGCACGACTCGAGATACCCACGCGCTACGTACAAATGAAGTTTGACCTTATCGAGAATCGCACCAATGTTTAATCCCGACTCCTTGCGCCTCCCGTTTTTTGATGATGCGCATCGCGCATTGCACGACACGGCACATACCTGGTCAGCTCAGCACCTGACCGATCGTGTGCATCAAGGCAGCGTAGACGCTCGCTGCCAAGAACTCACACGTCTACTCGGTGATGCAGGGTGGTTGCGCTATTGCGTGCCCGCAGCCTACGGTGGCATGTTCGAGGAGCTCGACTCGCGTAGCCTGTGTTTAATGCGTCAAACATTGGGTTATTACGACGGGCTCGCCGACTTTGCCTTCGTCATGCAGGGATTGGGCAGCGGACCCATTTCACTCTTCGGCTCTGATGCACTGAAGCAAAAGTATTTGCCAGAAGTTGCACGCGGCAATATGCTTGCCGCCTTTGCGTTGTCTGAGCCCGATGCGGGTTCGGACGTCGCAGCCATGACCACGCGCGCCACGCGCACGACCTCTGGCTACCGAATTAATGGCGTCAAAACCTGGATATCAAACGCCGATATCGCCGACTTCTACACCGTCTTCGCCCGAGTAGAAAACGATGAAGCTGAAGGTGTGACCGCCTTTGTTGTGGATGCAAATACACCTGGCCTGGCGGTGACAGAGCGCTTTGACGTATGCGCCCCCCATCCGATTGGCACACTCACATTCACCGACTGTGATATCGCTGTCGAGCAGCGTATCGGCAAGCCTGGACAAGGCTTCAAAGTTGCCTTACAAAACTTAGACGTTTTTCGCGCTTCGGTCGGTGCCGCAGCCTTGGGGTTTGCAGAGGCCGCCCTTGACATGGGCATCGCGCGCGCCGCGTCACGTCCGATGTTTGGCGCCACGCTCGCGGACCTACAAATCACACAAGCGGCCATTGGCGACATGAGCACCGAGATCGATGCAGCAACGCTGCTGGTCTATCGTGCCGCCTGGGAACGCGACATACTGAAGCAACGCACCACGCGCTCTGCCGCAATGGCTAAGCTTTTCGCCACAGAATCAGCGCAACGCATTATTGATCGCTGTGTGCAACTGCACGGAGGCTTGGGTGTCAAGGTAGGACACCCGATGGAAATGTTGTATCGTGAAATCAGGGCACTACGCATTTATGAGGGCGCCACCGAAGTCCAGCAGGTCGTGATTGCGCGCGAAACCATGAAAAACAAAACAGGAGGAGTATAAAAATGAACGGTTCAGAAGCAATGGTCAAAACCCTGCTTGCAGGCGCTGTGGATGTCTGTTTTGCCAACCCGGGCACATCAGAAATGCACTTTGTCTCGGCATTGGATCGCGCTCCAGGAATGCGCTGCGTTCTCGGTTTGTTTGAAGGCGTCGTGAGCGGCGCAGCGGACGGCTATTACCGAATGGCCGAAAAACCCGCCGCCACCCTTTTGCATTTGGGACCAGGACTTGGCAATGCCTTAGCCAATATTCACAATGCCAAGCGCGCGAATACCGGCATGGTCAATATCGTGGGGCAACACGCGCTGGATCATATCCATAACAATGCGCCACTCAATTCTGATGTCGAAGCGGTAGCACGCCCGATGTCGCACTGGGTCAAAACAACGATGTCGTCTAGCCAGGCGCCTCTGGATACGGCCGAAGCCATTTCACAAGCACGCAGCACACCCGGTCGTATCGCCACGCTCGTCTTGCCCGCGAACTGCGCCTGGGAGCCCTCTGATCCTGGCCACTATTCGACTGCACCCGCACAAACGACTGCAGCACCGCTCGCCGACTCGGTCTTAGCGATTGCGCGTTTGTTATCTGATCGCAAAACTGCCGAAGCAACAACGCTGCTGTTAGGTGGCGCTGCGTTGCGCGCCAAGTCGGCGTTACTCGCAGGCAAAATCGCCGCACATACTGGTTGCAAGCTCGCAAGTGAACCACGCAATCCACGTCTTGAGCGCGGACGCGGACGCGTCAACATCATGCCCCTGCCGTTTGCGGTCGATGGCGCAGTGGCAATGCTCAAGGACTCCAAGCACTTAGTGTTGATCGGTAGCGCTTCGCCTGTGGCCTTCTTTGCTTACCCGAATAAGCCACGCATGATTCAGCAGCCTGATTGCCAGGTACACACCTTAGCGACGTTAACGCATGATCTGCATGCGACGCTTCAAGCCTTGGTGGACGCACTCGGTGCGAACAATACGGCACCTGCACAGCTCTCAACCGGTCCCATCATTACCGATCTACCGAGTGGCGCGCCAACGGTTGAACACATTGGTACGGTCATCACGGCACTGATGCCAGAAAATGGCATCATGGTCGAAGAGTCTGTCACCACGGGCCGTCAGTTTTCAAAGCTCACACATCAAGCCGCACCTTACGATTGCATTGAAATCACAGGTGGTGCGATTGGCTGGGCAATGTCGGCAGCCGTAGGCGCTGCTGTAGCATGTCCAGATCGCAAAGTGGTTGCTCTGATTGGTGATGGCAGCGCGATGTATACGGTGCAAGGCCTCTGGTCAATGGCGCGTGAAAACCTAGACGTTACTGTTGTGATCTTTGCCAACCGGTCATACAAGATTTTGCGCGGGGAACTCGCCAACATGGGCGGCCCAGAGGCAGGCGAAAACGCCAAACGCATGCTCGACCTTGATCGTCCGTACCTAGACTGGGTATCGATCGCTCGTGGTCATGGAGTACCTGGCCAACAAGTCAGCACGATGGAAGACTTTGCCAACGCACTGCGCATCGCGAATAAAGAAAAAGGTCCTCGCCTGATCGAATTGGTCATGTAAGCGGCAACCTAACAACAACGATCGACTACATCGGAGACCTCAATATGAAATGCTACTGCGTCGTTAACTTTCGTGAATCTTTACAGCTCATGGAGTCTGAGACTCCAACGCCAACAGGCGGTCAGGTACTCGTTCAAGTGCGAGCCGCGGGCGTCTGCCACAGCGACATCCACTTTTGGGAAGGCAGCTATGACCTCGGTAACGGCAAGACCTTATCCCTGAAAGATCGCGGGATCAAGCTGCCTATGACCATGGGGCACGAGACAGCTGGAACTGTTGTCGCAATGGGACCCGATGCAAAAGGGGTCGAGAAAGGTCGTAACTATGTTGTGTATCCATGGATTGGTTGTCGCCAATGCCCGGCTTGCGAAGAGGGCTTAGAAAACTACTGCGCAAATCCGCAATATCTTGGTGTGCACCGCCCTGGTGGCTATGCGGATCACCTCATGGTGCCCGATGCACGTTACCTGATTGACATTGGCGACATGGACCCAGCAGAGCTCGCGCCCTATGCATGCTCTGGCATCACCACCTATAGCGCGATTAACAAGATCGGGGTCAAGACCTTCAGTAAGCACCCGATTGTGATTATGGGCGCGGGTGGTCTGGGGTTAATGGCCATGGCACTGCTCAAGGCGATGGGCGGCGTCAGCCCGATCGTGGTGGATATTGATCCAGCTAAACGTCAAGCGGCGATGGATGCGGGCGCTCTCGCCGCAATCGACGGATCAGCACCTGACGCAGCCAAGCAAATCATCGCCGCGAACGGTGGCAAACTTATCCATGGCGTTGTCGATTTGGTGGGTGCACCCTCAACCACCGGAATTGCCTTCGACTGTCTGATCAAAGGCGGCAAGCTCGTCATTGTGGGCCTATTCGGTGGCGGAGCCTCTTGGCCAATCGCGTTTATTCCCATGAAAGCATTGCAAATCCTGGGAAGCTACACCGGCTCGTTGCAAGAGATGCGAGACCTGATGCAGCTGGTCAAAGAGGGGAAAATCAAGCCGATTCCCGTCCATACGCATCCGCTCGCTGACGCCGATAAAGTACTGAAATCACTCATTGCAGGAAAAGTGACCGGGCGAGCAGTGTTGACTGCTTAAGGGGTCACTAAGCATTGCAGTGCTATTTACTTCCCTGATAGCGCTGCAATGCGAGCAACACCTGGCGCGTTGCAAGCGGGCGACCCGCTAGATGCTCTGACAACCGCTCGCGCAAGCGCGCACGTAATTGCGGCTCTTGCTGCGCATCATCAAAATCTGGTGGCTCCTGATCTAAGCCGTATCCAGTTTCTTTAAGCAGCGTCCATTCAAACTTGCGTAATGCACCCGCAGCAGTTTGCCCTGCTGCCAACTGCTGCAAGGCAATCACGTAGGCATCAAACAGACCTGGATGCGGGTCCTCGCGCGGCAGCAAACGAAACATCAGCTCGTTCATGTACCAGCAAGACATCATGGCAGGACCAGGCAACGGGTGAACGCCTGCGCATTCTGCTCGCGTCATGGTTTTGACTTCTGTCCCACCGGACCAAGAAAGCAGCAAGGGTTGAAAAACCGACAGCGCTGGTCGCAACACTGAGTGCGGCCGCTTCGCTCCCTTGGCGACTAAAGTCACCCAGCCGTGGTCTCGCGAGAAGGCTTGCACAATCAGAGAGGTTTCACGCCAGGCCGTTGCATGCAACACGTAGCCCGGGGTTTCGTGGACTCGTACGAGGCGTCGGCTCATATAACTAGGCGCTCAGTGCCTTACTCATATCCCAGGTCACGCAGGCTGCTTTCTTTTTCAGCCCAGCCTTTGCGCACCTTGATATAGACCTCAAGGTGGACCGGCTTATCAAGCAGTTTGGTCATGTCCTGACGTGCTTCGGAAGCGATGCGCTTCATGTGCCCACCACCGGCTCCCAACAAAATCGGGCGATGGCTATCGCGCTCGACGATGATGCAAGCCGCAATGTTCGCACCCTTCTCGGTTTCTTCCCATTGCTCAATCACAACCGTGCATCCGTATGGCAGCTCATCACCAACCAAACGAAAGATTTTTTCGCGGATCAATTCGGCCGCGATAAAACGCACGGGGCGATCAGTCAAGGTGTCCGCATCAAAAAACGGCTCGTTCTCAGGCAGTCGCTTGGCAACTTCATCCAACAACTGATCGAGTTGATGCTTCTTCGTTGAGCTCACTGGCACTACTGCATCAAACTGATAGAGCGCAGCGATCTTAGCAACGAAGGGATAGAGCTCATCACGATTTTTGAGCTGATCAATTTTGCTGATCACCAAAATCGTGCGCTTAGGATCATGCAAGAGCGACAGCAGCTTTTCATCGCCCGGTGACCACTTACCCGCCTCGACAACGAAAAGCACGACATCCACATCAGCCAGGGTTTGTGTCACCACGCGGTTCATCATCTTATTCATCGCACCACCGTGGCGCGTCTGAAAACCGGGGGTATCAACAAAAACGAACTGTTCGGTGTCACGCGTCAAGACGCCTTGAATCCGATGACGTGTCGTCTGGGCCTTGCGTGAGACGATTGAAATCTTGGTGCCGATTAAAGCGTTGGTCAGTGTGGACTTACCCACATTTGGACGACCTACAACGGCGATAAAACCACAGCGGTGTGCTGTTTCGGTCATTTAAGCTCCTGAGCGACCGCAACCGGCAGCGTTAATTGTGCCGTTTTGCGCGCCCGGGTTGAACGCTTTTTAACTGGTGCAGGACTTGCAGCCTCTGCACTAATCAAGGCCAGTTTGGCACCCGATTGTTCAGCCGCACGACGACTCGATCCCGCGGCAACAACCTTGATATCCAAAGACGGTATCAAACACTCAACTTCGAACTGCTGGCTATGCGCAGCGCCATGTGTGGCAACCACGTTATAAATCGGCAAGGCGAGCTTGCGGCTTTGCAAAAACTCTTGCAACAAGGTTTTGGCATCCTTCCCCAAGGTCAACGGATCGACACTCGCAAGGATCGGCTTATACAGACGCTCGACCAGTTGCTGCGCCGCGAGGAACCCACCATCCAGGTAGACCGCAGCCAGCACTGCTTCAAACGTGTCAGCCAAAATAGATGGGCGACGGAAACCACCGCTCTTGAGCTCGCCTTCGCCCAGCCGCAAAAACTTCGAGAGATCTAACTTTTGAGCAATGTCGGCAAGCGAGGATTGCTTAACGAGGTTAGCACGCACACGCGACAGGTCGCCTTCATCAAGCGTGCCATAGTGATTGAACAGCAAGGCTGCCACCGCTACGTTGAGCACTGAGTCACCAAGAAACTCTAAGCGCTCGTTATGGCGTGCCCCATGGCTACGGTGCGTCAGCGCCTGCTCAAGCAGAGCAGGTTTGACGAACTTATATCCAAGCGAGGTTTCGAGAGCGGCCAAGGGCATGAAGCAAATAACATGAAGCGAGTGAATCGAGCTGAACGAACTTAGTGGAACGGACCAATGCGACCCAGGCTGCCGAAGTTCATCCAAATAAAGAAAGCTTTACCGACGATATTCGCTTCGGGGACAAATCCCCAGAAACGACTGTCAAGACTATTATCGCGGTTGTCTCCCATCATAAAGTAAACACCGTCGGGTACGGTGCAACGCATACCATTACGCAGGTATTCGCATTTTTCACGATATGGAAAGGTCGAAATTGGGCCTATATCCTGTGAACGTCGCTCATCTAACAGTATCTTGTGGGGCTTGTCACCTAAGGTTTCAATGAACTGTGCGGTATATGCCACACGATCTGGCTCAAAATATTGTCCATCAGCTTTACGCGGGACTTCTTTGCCGTTGATATAGAGCTTTTTATCCAGATAGGCGACCTGATCACCTGGTAGACCAACGACGCGCTTGATGTAATCAACCGACGGATCGACAGGATAACGAAACACCATCACGTCACCGCGCTGCGGCTGGCCAATTGGAATCACTTTGGTGTCGATCACCGGCAATCGCAGACCGTAGGTAAATTTATTTACCAAAATCAAATCACCTGACTGCAACGTAGGCAGCATGGATCCAGAGGGGATACGAAAGGGCTCAACGATAAATGAGCGCAACACAAACACAAACAAGATGACGGGGAAAAAGCTAACCCCATACTCAACCCACCAAGGCATCTTGCCGAACTCGGCCTGAATTTGCTCCTGGCGTGCTAATTTTTCATGATCAGGCAGACTAGCCCAGCTCGGGCGCGCAAGCTCAATTGCCTGCATGACACGCGCAGCTCGCTTGTGGCGCAAAGAAAAGCGATCAAGCGACCAGACGATACCAGTCACCACAAGCAACACAAAAAGAATCAGGGCAAAGTTCCAGCTCATAGTTTCGACCTTTGCGAACGCTTTATTTGTCTTCGACCTGCAGGATTGCCAAGAATGCTTCCTGAGGAATCTCAACGCTACCAACCTGCTTCATGCGTTTTTTACCGGCCTTCTGCTTTTCAAGAAGCTTTTTCTTGCGGCTGATGTCACCGCCGTAACACTTCGCCAGCACGTTCTTACGCAGCGCCTTGACGTTTTCACGGGCAATGATTTCAGCACCAATCGCAGCCTGGATCGCCACGTCGTACATCTGACGCGGAATCAGCTCGCGCATCCGCGACACGACATCACGCGCACGATAACGTGCATTGGCGCGATGACAGATCGTTGACAGCGCATCGACCTTATCACTGTTAATCAACAGGTCTACCTTCACAACATCCGCAGCACGGTACTCTTTAAACTCGTAATCCATCGAGGCATAGCCGCGCGACACGGACTTCAGCTTGTCAAAGAAGTCGAGCACGATTTCTGCAAGTGGAATTTCATAATGCAGATGCACCTGACGGCCGTGATAGGTCATGTCTAGTTGCACACCGCGCTTGCTATTACAAAGCGTCATCACGGTGCCCACGTACTCCTGGGGCATAAAGAGTGTGACGTTGACAATGGGCTCGCGTACCTCAAGGTACTTACCCACTTCTGGCATGCGGGACGGGCTTTCAATCTGAATGACGCTATTGTCACGTAGCTCAACCTCATAAACCACCGAGGGTGCGGTGGTGATGATGTCCATGTCGAATTCACGTTCAAGACGCTCTTGCACAATTTCCATATGCAATAAGCCCAGAAAACCGCACCGGAAACCGAAGCCAAGGGCCTGCGATACTTCAGGCTCATACATCAGGGCCGCGTCGTTGAGCTTGAGCTTTTCGAGCGAGTCACGCAATTGATCGTATTCACTACTCTCAACAGGATAGAGACCAGCGAACACCTGAGGCTTGACCTCTTTAAAGCCTGGCAGAGGCTCCGTGGCAGGCTTTGCGAACGTAGTGATGGTGTCGCCTACTTTTGCGTCCGCCAAGTCTTTGATACCGGCAATCACAAAACCGACTTCGCCCGCAGATAAAAACTTACGGGCTTCAGACTTCGGCGTAAACACACCGACTTGTTCACACAAGTGCACGGCGCCCGTCGCCATGAATGAAATTTTGTCTTTAGGTGTGAGCACGCCATTAACGATTCGCACAAGCATGACAACACCCACGTAATTATCAAACCATGAGTCGATAATCAAGGCCTGTAACGCCGCCTTAGGGTCACCTTTAGGAGCTGGAATGCGCGCCACAACGGCCTCGAGGATTTCATCGATCCCCATTCCCGTCTTTGCGCTGGCCAAAATCGCATTCGATGCATCAATGCCAATCACTTCTTCTACTTCAGCACGCGCGCTTTCTGGATCTGCCTGGGGCAAATCCATCTTATTCAAAACAGGCACTACCTCAACACCAAGCTCAATCGCGGTGTAGCAGTTTGCGACAGTCTGTGCCTCAACCCCTTGGGAAGCATCCACGACAAGCAATGCCCCTTCGCAAGCGGACAGCGATCGGCTGACCTCATACGAGAAGTCAACGTGTCCGGGTGTATCGATCAGATTGAGGTTGTAAACATTGCCATCCGCAGCCTTGTAATGCAGCGCAGCCGTCTGGGCTTTGATGGTGATGCCTCGTTCGCGCTCGATATCCATCGAATCAAGGACTTGCGCCGACATCTCACGGTCTGCCAAGCCGCCGCAGCGCTGAATCAATCGATCTGCGAGCGTGGATTTGCCGTGGTCGATATGGGCAATGATGGAGAAATTGCGAATATGCTGCATAACACCTGAAAAGTAAGCTAGCAAGCAAAAGGGGCGCTCTGCGCCCCTTTTGCGGCAAACCGCTATTCTAGCCCTTCTTGGCCTATTTAGCAGTGGTAACAGCGACCCAACGGGTTTGATCGCCGCTACGAACCATCAGACCAACCGGGCGGGAAGCGTCCAATCCATCAATCACTTTGGCGAACTGCTCGGGGCTTGTGATATCCGTGTCGTTGGCAGCCAAAATAATGTCGCCCTCAGCAATCCCGGCCGTCGAGGCTGGTGCCCCAACGGTGGTCACTTGCACCCCGCCCTTGATGCGCAGTTTTTTCTGAACATCAGCCGCCACAGGCACAACTGTCATGCCCAAGACCACCTTCTGGGTTTCAACCGCTTTGGGCGCTGCAGGCGCTTCGGCAGTCTTTTCAGCCTTTATTTCTGCAACGCTGACTTTCAGGTTGACCAACTTACCCTTACGCCATACTTCCAGAGGCGCTGAGGTACCGGGCTTGGTACTACCCACTAAGCGTGGCAAATCTGACCAGCGTGTGATGGGCTTACCGTCAAATTTCAAGATCACATCACCAGGCTGCACACCCGCTTTATCGGCAGGCGCATCAGGCTCCACACCGCTCACCAACGCACCCTCTGCTTTGGGCAAGCCGATTGCTTGTGCAACTTCTTTACTGACTTCGCCAATCTGCACACCGATACGACCGCGTGTCACCTTGCCGCTGGCACGCAACTGATCAGCAACGCGCATTGCTTCATCAATCGGAATCGCCAGGGAGATGCCCATGAAACCACCGCTACGAGAAATAATCTGGGCATTGATTCCAACCACCTCTCCATCCAAGTTCAGTAATGGACCACCTGAGTTACCTGGGTTGACCGCGACGTCTGTTTGAATAAAGGGCAGATAGTCACCTGTTTCACGACCCAAAGCACTAATGATTCCGGAGGTCACGGTCGACTCTAAACCGAACGGTGAACCAATTGCCATCACCCACTGACCTTTCTTCAGGCTCTTGGTGTTACCGATCGGTAACGACACCATGCCTTTAGCTTCAATCTTGAGTAAGGCAACGTCCGTGCGCTGATCACTACCAATTACTTTGGCTTTGAACTCGCGACCATCAGTCAACGTCACGAAGATATCTGTCGCATCGGCAACCACATGGTGATTTGTCAGCAAATAACCATCAGCCGAGATGAAGAAGCCCGAACCAACACCGCGCGGTACGCTGCGCTCTTCTGGCTCAGCGCGACGTCCGCGTGGGCCTTGCTGAGGCGGTTTCGCACCACCTGGCGGCTGAAAGTCTGGTCCAAAGAAGTGGCGAAACAACTCATAAGGATCTTGTCCCTGACCGCCCCCTTGGCGCCCGCCAGAGACTTTTGCCGTCGTGCGAATGTTCACTACAGCAGCTTCAGATTTTTCAACAATTGTTGTGAAGTCAGGTAAAGAGGATGTGCGTGCCTGCACGGGCATTTGAACGCCTGCACCAACAGCAATAACGACAGCCAGCATAAGCGTCAATGCGACTTGGCGCATACGCCCAGCTGATTGGTACAGAGAAGAAGGATACTGAGTTTGCATAATGTATGAACTCCGCATAAAACGTTTATGTCGTAAGCGCCTAACGAGGGCTCGCGACCGATATGTACTGAATGGACTGCGCCAATTGTTCAAGAGTAGAGGCCGGCACTTCACCCAGAACAGTTAACCAGTAATTTGCAATGCGTACCCCATAGATGTTGACCGAACCGCTCTGTGCAGCACCCTGTGGTACATACTCAGACCGCTCAGATAAATAAGGTTCAATAAAAATTGAAATAGTTGCGAGCCCATCAGATAAAACCAGTTGATGCACGCGCTTGCGATCCGCAAATTCACGTGTCACTTCTGATGTGGAGACGTATCCTGGTGGTGCAGTCACGCGCCAACCCAGTGCTGCCAAATCAACTTTTTGATGTTGCGTGTGGATCGTCTGCCAATCTTTAGTTGGCCACGCAGGCACGAGCATGGCGTCTGAGATTTCTGCTCCTATGGCCACTTGCGTAAATGCGATTTGCTCGATAACCGTTCCGCGCTCATCCACCATTTGAGCCTTGAGCAACAAATTTGATTCTGTATCTGCACATAACCGATAGCCATAGCGGTGCGTATCGCGAGGTACGACTTCAATGGGCTGACACTGCCGCCCGGCCACACGCAACGGAGAGGTAGCCACTGACACGCTGTAATTGTTTTCAATCGACTTCGGATCAATACGCAACAACCCTGGGAAACGATCCCCACGTTGGCGTTCGCGCAGCACGGTCTTTTGTTCTGGAATCAAACATTGCACTTCGTCATCCGTGCGTAAATACTCACGCGGCGCACCGTCGAGCACCTCGACACGCTCTCGTTCGTGCTTTCCATCAAACTGGTGCGTGATACGCGAGGACTCGATGTAATCGCCTTGCTGATACGCATAAACGCCAACATAATTCAGTTGTCGCGCAGCCTCTTGAATCTGTCTCAGCACCGCTGCACCACTTTGCGCCTGTACTCCACCGACGTAAAGACTCAGGCCAACAGCAAGCAACGCGCCAACCCGTTTCAGTGCTTGTGCACGATTCAAACGCATGCATGCACCCATCAACGCGATGCGCCAAACGAAGCTTGTCGCACGTTGGCCGGACCAGAGAGCTGACGGTGTGCGCTGACATAATCACGCACGGCGGGGGCATCTACGTTAGAGGCCACAGCACTCTTGGGTGCGACTGCGCCAGCAATCTGCGCACTAGATACGCCTGAATCCGGCAACAGAAAAGGCCTTGCAACCCAAACGACAGACGCAACAGCAGCAGCCATCGCTACGCTTGGCCATACGATCGTGCGCCAGATTTTTCCCGTACGTTTTTGTGTTGCATCTACTTGGGCAGGACGTGGCGCAGCAATGATCGCGGGCTCTGAGACTAGTGCCTGCGCGATACGCCCGCGTAAATCCGAGGTGGTGGAGATTGCTAATTCAGGTGTCCGCAGCGTGTCGCCAATCAGGTGATAGACCTGCCACGTTTGTCGCCCCTGTTCAGACATCACAGCCTCTGGCATGGCCGCTGCATCATCACCATCCATCCACGCGGATATGGTGACTGACAGCTCCTGCGGATTGGCGCGTGACACGTCAGAATGTGGAGGTTGGCTCATTTTCAGGACTCCTTACCAGCGACGATCGCCGGTGTCACCCAGCAAAGGTCGTAATCGGGTTGCGATGGCCTCGCGCGCACGAAAAATCCGTGACCGTACCGTCCCGATAGGACAGTTCATACTCTGTGCGATATCTTCGTAGCTCATGCCATCAATCTCGCGCATCACAATTGCGTTGCGCAGCTCTTCGGGTAAATCGTTCATCGCCTTATTGACGGTTTCGGCAATTTGCCGGCTCGCCATTTCGGATTCAGGGTTGCTGCTATCGGTTAGGTTGTCAGTTTCGTCAAAAGTTTCACCTTCTTCACTTTCATATGAAGAAGGCGTACTCGGTCTGCGGTTATTTTGAGCCAACCAGTTGCGCGCAGTGTTGATGGCGATGCGATAAAGCCAGGTGTAAAAAGCACTGTCGCCTCTAAATTGCGGCAAAGCACGATACGCTTTAATAAAGGATTCCTGAGCAACATCCTCGATTTCAGCAGGGTCGCGAATCATGCGCGACAGTAAGCGCATGATTTTGCGTTGATATTTGAGAACCAGCAGATCGAAGGCCTGCTTGTCTCCGCGCTGGACTCGCGCCACTAACTCGGCGTCTACGTCGCGTTCAGTCAAGCTGTTTTCCTCTCAAAGGGCTGGCGGGACTGCTCGATCGACGAAGCAGCCAGCGCAGATACTCGCCGAAGCGTTTCATCCGAAACAGCCCGACGCCAGAGCGTCAAGTTGACGACCTTGGAAGAGTTATGGGGGCGATCTTGCAATTTCAAACCCAGTGTTAAACCAAAAAGATGTCTGTGGCGACGCACCACGCACACTTGCCTGGCCTGAGATAGACCCAGCTCTTGAGAAAAAGTGCCCAATAACCACGTTGGTTGCTCAGAAGCTACCAAAGTGAGGCCGGGGAGTCGCTCAAGACGACCGCGTCGCTCCACGCCGTAAATGATTGACGGCACTGCACTCAGGAAGAAAGTGACGACACCTGGAAACTTGAGCCAAACGCATGTAAGCACAACTGCCAAGCTCGCCAAACACACGAGTACGTTCTCAAGAACACTGACCCAGGTGGGCCTGAACACCGAAACCGTGAGGGAACGTTGTCCAGGATGGATCAAATGCGGCGAACCGCCATTGAGCCGTTCGTACCACCAAAACCGAACGAGTTCGAGAGAGCAACATCTATTTTGAGCTCACGCGCTACGTTGGCGCAGTAATCCAGATCGCATTCAGGATCTTGATTAAAGATGTTGATGGTCGGCGGGGAAATTTGATGATGTACAGCTAGCGTGGCGAACACGGCTTCAATTCCGCCTGCAGCACCCAACAAATGGCCTGTCATTGACTTAGTCGAATTCACAACAAGTTTCTTGGCGTGATCACCAAACGCTAACTTGAGCGCTTCGGTTTCGTTTTTGTCACCAAGTGGCGTCGAGGTACCGTGCGCATTTACATACTGAACCTGATCGGCATTAATGCCACCATTACGCAATGCGTTAATGATCCCGCGACGTGGACCGTCACGATCGGGAGCCGTAATGTGGTGCGCATCGGAGCTCATGCCATAGCCGGCGAACTCACCATAAATACGTGCGCCACGCTTTTTTGCGTGCTCGTACTCTTCGAGGATCAGTACACCAGCGCCTTCGCCCAAGACGAAGCCATCACGGTCACGATCCCAGGGACGTGAAGCAGTGGTCGGGTCATCATTGCGCTGCGATAACGCACGCATCGCCGCAAAGCCACCGATACCCAGAGGAGAAACCGTTGATTCTGCACCGCCCGCCATCATGACATCGGCGTCGCCATACTCGATCATCCGTGCCGCATCGCCAATAGAGTGCAAGCCTGTAGTGCATGCTGACACCACAGCATACGATGGGCCTTTGAAGCCCAACATGATTGATAACTGCCCTGAGATCAAGTTGATCAAAGACGCAGGAACGAAAAAAGGAGAGATACGGCGTGGACCGCGTTCGAGGTACTCAGTCTGGGTCTCTTCGATACGCTGCAAACCACCAATCCCAGAGCCCACAATGACACCAACACGCTCCGCATTTGCTTCGGTCACTTCCAGACCTGAGTCCTTCCATGCTTGCAAACCAGCAGCGATCCCGTAATGGATAAAGGTATCCATCGTGCGGGCTTCTTTGGCAGGAAGGATCTGGGTCACATCGAACCCCTTCACCTCGCCAGCAATGTGCGCGTTGAAAGCGCTCGGATCAAAGCGCGTGATTCGTCCGATTCCGGACCGACCGTTAACGATATTGTCCCAGGCCGTTGGAATGTCGTTACCCACTGGGCTTACGATGCCTAGACCTGTAATGACGACGCGTCGCTTCACGCACCACTCCTCAAATATGATAATGGCGGCTAGTGCTCACGCAGCTAAACGACACCGTGACTTGCGTCCAAGTATCTGCTGTCGATCGCCCTCACCGCCGAAACACGCAACACCCAACGTGGGTGTCCTGCACACACACAGCAAAGCCGCATGTGCGCATCATCTGAATTTATTTAGAATTCGAAGTGATGTAGTCCACGGCCTGTTGAACGGTCGTGATCTTTTCAGCTTCTTCATCTGGAATCTCAGTTTCGAACTCGTCTTCGAGTGCCATCACCAACTCAACCATGTCGAGCGAATCGGCACCGAGATCGTCCAGAAAAGACGATGCGTTCTTAATCTCGGCTTCGTTTACGCCAAGTTGTTCAGCGACGATCTTTTTGACGCGCTGTTCGATGCTTTCCATGCAGATCTCCAAAGGGGAAAAGTCCGGCGAATTATAGCTAACCGGGAGAAAAAAAACCTATTACATGTACATGCCGCCATTCACGTGCAGCGTCGTACCTGTGATGTAACTCGCATTAGGCGAGGCTAAGAATGCGACAGCATGGGCAATATCCGCCGCCGAGCCAAGTCTACCAAGGGGAATTTGCCCCAAAAGTGCCGAGGTTTGTGCCTCGTCCAGGGCGCTGGTCATGTCGGTTTCAATGAAGCCAGGCGCGACACAATTAACCGTGACGCCCCGGCTACCCAGCTCGCGGGCCAGGGCGCGGCTCATGCCCGCCACACCAGCCTTAGCAGCGGCATAGTTGGCTTGACCGGGATTACCACTAGAACCAACCACTGATGTAATGTTAATGATGCGTCCCCACCGGGCCTTCATCATGCCACGCATGACTGCGCGGGATAGTCGGAATACAGCACTGAGGTTTGTCTGCAGCACAGCATCCCAATCCTCGTCTTTCATACGCATCGCCAGATTATCGCGGGTGATACCAGCGTTATTCACCAAAATATGTAAGCCACCCGCTTCTTTGCTCAAAGAATCAACCAAGGCATCGCAGGCGGGGACATCAGTCACATTCAATACAACGCCACGACCACCGTGCGGCGCCAACATTTCAGTGACCCCCTGGGCGCCGGCTTCGGTGGTTGCCGTACCCACAACCGTCGCACCACGCGCAGCCAACTCAAGCGCAATCGCTTTGCCAATTCCGCGCGACGCACCCGTAACTAACGCAACTTTATCTTTGAGATCCATGGTGTGCTCCAAATTTAACCAGCTGAGGCCAACGCCTCGAGCGCAGCCTGCATTGACTCAGGGTCCGTCACCGACAACGCAACAATATCGGGCTCAATGCGCTTGACCATTCCCGTCAGTACTTTGCCGGGACCGCACTCTACGATATGGGTAATGCCTTGGGACTTCATCGCTTGAACGATTTCTACCCAGCGCACGGCGTGCCAAGCCTGACGCACCAACGCATCACGTATTGCAGCGGGGTCTTGTTCGATTTTAACGTCGACGTTATTAATAACCGGTACCGCAGGCGTTGACACAGCAACTTTCGCCAGGGCCCCTTGTAAGACGTCCGCTGCCGGCTTGAGCAAACTGGAGTGAAACGGCGCAGAAACTGGCAAGATCATGGCACGCTTCGCACCCGCCGCTTTGGCAGCATCAATCGCACGCTGAACAGCAGATGCATGGCCGGCGATCACAACCTGCGATGGTGCGTTGAAGTTCACCGCCTCAACGATCTCACCTTGCGCTGCAGCCGCGCATGCAGCACGCACACCGTCGTCATCTAAACCCAACACCGCAGCCATCGCGCCCGTGCCGACCGGCACGGCAGCTTGCATGGCATCTGCACGGATACGAACGATACGCACCGCATCGGCCAGTGCCAACGCACCAGCGGCTGTAAGCGCTGCGTACTCACCTAAACTATGACCCGCCATCATGGCAGCCTGTGGGCCACCCGCCGCGCGCCAAGCCTCGTACATCGCCACACCGGCCGTCAACATTGCAGGCTGTGTGTTCGTGGTCAGGCTCAGTTGTTCCGCCGGACCTTGTGCCATCAACGCACCAAGATCTTCGCCTAGTGCATCGGAGGCCTGCTTAATCACTTCCATCGCTGCGGGGTGGCTGGACCATGCGTCCATCATGCCAACTGTCTGCGAACCTTGTCCTGGAAAAACGAATGCGAATTTCATAATGTTTTGAGAGCGTAAATAATTTGTTTATCGGCAATAACACGACACGTTTTAGAGACGCAGCAGCACCGAACCCCAAGTAAAGCCGCCGCCTACTCCTTGTAGCAAAGCAAGCTGACCTGGTTTGATCCGTCCGTCACGTCTTGCCACATCCAACGCAAGTGGGATGCTGGCCGCCGAAGTATTAGCGTGCTGATCGACAGTCACCACAACTTTTTCGGTTGGAATATCTAGTTTACGCGCGAGAAACGTCAAGATCCGCAAATTAGCCTGATGCGGAATCAACCAGTCGATGTCCGATAACTGCATGCCTGCTTTCTCAACCACGCTGCGCGCTGAGCGATCAAGCACCGTGACCGCTTGCTTGAAAACTGCCTGACCATCCATACGTAAAAACGGATCGCCCGTCACTTGCCCAAAAGCAACATTACCTGCAGCGCAGAGAATATTCATCTGGCTACCATCGGCATGCAACTCCGCCTCGATGATCCCGGGCGAATCGCTCGCCTTCAGGACAACGGCTCCAGCGCCATCACCAAACAGTACACACGTCGAGCGATCGTTCCAGTCAAGAATGCTGGAGAAAACTTCGGCACCGATGACCAGAGCACACTTGGCACGTCCGGCACGAATAAAACTGTCAGCGGTGGTTAGTCCATAAACAAACCCACTGCACACGGCTTGCACATCGAAGGCCGCCGCACCTTTATTACCAAGATTAGCCTGTACCAAGCATGCGGTGCTCGGAAACACAAAATCCGGCGTGGAGGTCGCAACAATAATTAAATCAAGCTCACTTGCCTCAACGCCTGCATCAGCTAAGGCGCGACGCGCAGCCTCGGTAGCAAGCGCACTCGTGGTGACGCCAGGATCGGCAAGATAACGCTGGCGGATACCCGTGCGCTCAACGATCCAGTCATTCGAGGTTTCAATCTGACGCGTTGCCAGATCAGCTGCAAGTGCATCATTGCTCACCAGCCTTGGGGGCAGGAAACTGCCAGAACCAACCAGGCGCGCGTACGGCAAGGCCTGCGTCATACGGAATCTCCGGAAGAATGTGGGCCGCTCACGGCCTGATTCTTGGTTAATTTGTTGATGGCATCAGTCGTGCGAGCAAGCAAACCGCTCTCCACGGCTTGACGCGCGCGCTCTAGCGCAAAACCGAAAGCAACCTGATCGGCCGAGCCGTGACTTTTAATCACAACTCCACGTAAGCCGAGCAAGGTTGCACCGTTGTACTGTCGGTTATCTACGCGCTTGCGAAAACGGTTTAGCACAGGCATGGCGATCAAGCCAATGAGCTTGGTGAACCAAGAGCGATTGAATTCTTCGCGAACGATGACGGACATCATGCGCGCCAGACCTTCAGAGGCCTTAAGGGTTACGTTGCCCACAAAACCGTCACACACAACGACGTCAACTGTACCTTTGTAAATATCGTCGCCTTCAACGTTGCCGTAGAAGTTCAACGTGCTTTGCCGCAATAAGTCGGCCGCTTGCTTAACGACCTCGTTTCCCTTGATAAGTTCTTCGCCGATGTTGAGCAAACCCACTGAGGGCGAGCGCCCATCATTACCCACTTGCGCGAGTGCAGCGCCCATCAAGGCAAACTGAAACAGGTGTTCGGCCGTGCAATCCACGTTGGCGCCGAGGTCCAACATGGTCGTGGCACCACCTTTCTGGTTTGGCAAAGCAGTTGCAATCGCCGGCCGATCAATACCGTCAAGCGTCTTGAGCACATAGCGCGAGATCGCCATCCAGGCGCCCGTGTTGCCGGCAGACACGCAAGCATCTGCCAGACCGTCCTTAACGGTTTGAGCGGCCACCCGCATGGATGAATCTTTTTTTCGACGCAGTGCGACTTCAACTGGGTCATCCATCGCGACGACTTCAGAGGCGCCGATAATGGGAAACCTCGCTGCGGCGAGGTTAGGGAAATCTTTTTTTGCGGCGTCCACAGCAAGTGCGAGTTCGTGGGGCAAGCCCACGAGCAGCAATTGGGTGTCTGGAAAACGTTGCGCGAAAGCGAACGCGGCGGGCACTGTGACGGGGATACCCGCGTCACCGCCCATGCAATCGATCGCGATGCGAATTACGGAAGCCACGTGTCAGTGCGACGCAGCGCGCTTAGACGAGATAAGCCCGTCAACCGCGATTATTCGTCAGTCTTAGTCTTGAGAACTTTGCGGCCACGATAGAAGCCCGTTGGGCTGATGTGGTGGCGCAGATGTTGCTCACCCGTGGTGGGCTCTACAGCCGTTGACGGATTGACGATAAAGTCGTGCGCACGATGCATACCGCGCTTTGACGGGGATTTTTTGTTTTGCTGAACAGCCATGACAACTCCTGTGGATCGACGGATTGTACGCCAACCATCTTAATAACAACTACTTACCTTTTTTAAGCTGACCCAACACCGCAAAGGGCGATGGGGGCTCTTCCCTACTCGCAACTTCATCTGCCTGCGCGTCTAAATCTGACGTTTCTGGGCACTGCACATGACGCGGCACATAGGGCACTTCTAAAATCAATTCATCCTCTAACAATTCAGCCAAGTCAAACTTGGGCGAACCAACGATTTGCTCCGGGGCATCGAAATCGTCTTCATCGGCCTCATCGTCCGAGAGATCTGACTCGCGCCGCACCAGTTCAAATACAGTTGTGCGATCTATTGGAAGGATCAGCGGACCTAAACAACGCTGACACTCCAGTACTAAATTTGCCTGAACCTGCACGACTAACTGCGATTTGTCGTCCTTGGTTCGTCGACCCTGGATGACATAACGCACCACGCCAGGAACAACAGGTGCCGCCGATAGCTCGGTCACTTCGCCTAACGGCTGCTCTGCCAAACCTTCAAGCAAGCGCTGCAAGCGGTGAATACTAAACGCACCTTCTACAACCTGCCCACGACGCGCAAAATCAAACGCATCAACAACCGGTGGCACTGACAGCCGGAACACCGGATCAACAGACATGAAAGCCCCGCAGCAAAAAAGCAGCAAAGCAAGAGATAATAGCGTGTTTGTGCCTAGATCGTCAATTTCCAACTTCACCAAAACAGACTGTGACCCAACCTCTTATCCTCGCTTCGAGCTCGATTTATCGGCGGGAATTACTCTCTAGGCTAAAAATTCCTTTTTCCTGTATTTCGCCGGATGTGGACGAGTCGCCTAAACAAGGTGAATCCGTTGCGGCGCTCGCCTTACGCTTGTCCATTCTCAAGGCCCGGACCGTGGCGCACCAACACCCTGAAGCCATTGTTATTGGAGCCGATCAGGCTGCATCACTCGCAGGCCAGATTATTGGCAAACCTGGCAGCCTCTCTGCCGCTGAACAGCAACTCGCCCGACTTTCAGGGCAAACCGTCGTATTTCACAGCGCACTGACCGTCGTGCGCGGTGACAGCTACTGCAAAAGCATGGATGTACCAACAACCTGCGTGTTCCGCACACTTAGCCCATCAGCAATCCAGCGCTATGTAAAGATTGATCAACCAAGCGATACCGCAGGCAGCGCAAAAGCGGAATGTCTCGGCATTGCATTGATGGAGCGTATGGACAGCAGTGACCCGACGGCCATTATTGGACTGCCCTTAATTGCACTGACACACATGCTTTGTGAGGTCGGACTCGACCCACTCGAACACGCCAAGGTATAAACACGCATGCCTGCTGACCACAACTCACCGATCAACGCGTCCTCTGCGGTACTACACCTGATCCCCGTCGGTCTGGGCGACGCACCGATCACAGAATGGCTGCCATCCGAAGCACAGACAGTAGCCGGCCAGCTCAGTACGTATATTGCAGAGAACGCAAAGACAGCGCGCGCCTTTTTAAAGCTCACACCGCTCACACAACCTTTACAAGAGATCACAATCCACGAACTCAACCCGCGTATTGACGATGCAACGCTGCAGACCTGGCTCGCTCCGCTTCGCAACGGTGTCTCAATCGGTTTAGTTTCAGAAGCCGGATGCCCTGCCGTCGCAGATCCAGGCGCACGGGCCGTGGCTATTGCGCATCAGTGGGGTGTTGCCGTCAAGCCCTGGGTGGGTCCGTCGTCCATTTTGCTCGGACTCATGGCCAGCGGACTCGACGGACAACGCTTTGCTTTTCATGGTTACGCCCCCGTGGATGCTGGGGAACGCGTCAAGCAACTCAAAGCATGGGAACTCAACTCATCCAAACAGCGGCAAACACAAATGTTGATTGAAACGCCCTATCGTAATCAAGCGATGTTCGCTAGTCTCATTGAGCAATTAAAAGGCAACACACGTCTGTGTATTGCGCGCGCACTCACGACTCGGGACGAGTGGGTCCGCACCTTGACTGTGGCGCAGTGGAAAAACCAACCTGTGCCCCAGCTCGATAAATTTCCTACACTCTTTCTGTTTCAGGCCGCCGCATGATTGCTGTTTCGATACACCGCGCTGCAATGCGCGCTCTCTTGATCGTCTGGCTCAGCTTCTTGGCGGGCTGTGCTTCCCAGCAATCAGGCGGTTCTTACAACATAGACGAAACGATGAAATCTCGCGGCCAAAACAGCCGTGTCGATATCATCGTGCTGCACTACACGGCCTCAACAAAACCCAGTGCACTGATGACCCTCACAAACCGGGATGTCAGCGCACATTATGTTGTGTCAGACGACCCAAAACCCGTTGTGTATCGCCTCGTCAATGAAGATCGCAATGCATGGCACGCAGGGGAAAGCAGCTGGTACGGACGCACCTTCATTAATCAACGATCCATCGGGATCGAGATTGTCCATCCTGGATGGCAGCCAAACGCAAAGGGTGAAAACGGACACCCCTACCCTGATGCGCAGATCGAAGTCGTGGCAAAACTCACTCGCGACATCGCGCAGCGCCATGGCATCCTGCCAGAAAATATTGTGGGGCACAGCGATGTTGCGCCTGGTAGAAAAGTGGACCCAGGTCCGTCATTCCCCTGGAAAAAGCTTGCGCAAATGGGTGTAGGCCGCTGGTTTGATGAAAAGCTCGCTGCAAAATACCAAGCCGAATATATACGTAATGGGCATCCCGACGCCGGCTGGTTTCAACGCCAACTCAAACGTGTAGGCTACGCCGTTCCCGAGAGCGGCTACTTTGATCAAAAAACACTCGCGGTCATCTCAGCCTTTCAGGCGCACTACCGACCAGAATTAGTTACAGGTAAGCCTGATGCACAAACAGCAGCAAGGTTACAAGCGCTACCGACTTCTGGATCAGGGCTTTAAGAGAGCGCGCGATCGCTGCATGCGCCAACGCACCACTCGCCACAACAGCAATACGGCAAGCACGGCAGCGTAAATCATGACCGTCTGCAAATCGTTTTTGCCAGCCTTGTGCCACCAGTAGTGCAAGATCGCCAACACACCGATTAAATAAATCGCGCGATGTAAGCGCTGCCAGTGACCACCCAAGCGACGCATCCATCCGTGTGTGGATGTCAAGGCCAGCAGGCTCATAGTTAGAAATGCAGCAACGCCCACCAAAATGAACGGTCGTTTCCAGACATCGGTGAGCATGCTTGCCCACCCAAAGCCCTGATCCCACCAGGCCCAGGTCAGCGCATGCAGCACAGCATAAAAAAATGTAAACAATCCGCACATTCGGCGCAGACGCACCAATGCGGGTTGTTTAAACCACTGTCGAATCGGCGTCACCGCAAGCGTGAACAACAAACACACCAAGGTCCACGTCCCTGAGGAGCGCGTCAGAAACTCAGTAGGATTGGCCGTCAGTGCATTATCCAGCCCAAGCCACACCCAACGCAGCAAAGGATACAAGCCCAGAAGAAACAGTAAGGGCTTGCAGCGATCAATCTCGCGCGAGCTGAAGGTCTTCAAGCTTGCGCTCAATAGTTTTTACGCAAGTCCAGGCCTGTATAAAGCGACCCTACCTCATTGGCATAGCCATTGAGCATCAAGGTCTTACGCTTAGGGCTAAACACACCGTCTTCGCCAATCCGACGCTCTGTCGCCTGACTCCAGCGTGGATGACTGACCTCAGGATTCACATTCGAATAAAAGCCGTACTCTGAAGGCTGGGACCGCTCCCAACTTCCAACAGGCTGTTTATCAAGCAGGCGGATCGTGACAATCGACTTTACAGACTTGAACCCATACTTCCATGGCACAACCATGCGCACTGGCGCACCATTTTGATTAGGCAAGACCTTTCCGTACATTCCGAGCGTAAGCAACGTTAGCGGATGCATCGCCTCGTCCATGCGGAGTCCGTCTCGGTAAGGCCACTCGATTGAACGCGTGCGAACGCCGGGCATATTTTTCGGTTGCACATCGGTGATGAACTCAACAAACTTTGCATTGCCAGTCGGCTGTACTTGCTTGATCAGCTCAGACATCGAATAACCGACCCAAGGGATCGCCATGGACCACCCTTCAACACAACGCATCCGGTAGACACGTTCTTCGAGTGGAGCGAGCTTACGTAAATCATCTAAATCAAACGTCTTAGGCGCCGCACACTCGCCTTCGACACGCAGCTTCCAAGGCGATGTCTGAAGCGTATGCGCATACTTCACGGGATCAGCTTTATCGGTGCCGAATTCAAAAAAATTGTTGTACGTGGTCGCGTCTTTTTCAGGCGTGACCTGCTCCATCAATACATACTTTGACGAACGTTGCGCATCGAGCTTGGCGAGTGCAGCTGCGCTGGCCAGTGCAGACCAACCACCTAGCGCACCGGTCGCAAATGTGGCGCCGGCAGCCTTCATCCAGTGACGGCGGGTCTGCCAAACTTCTTCTGGGGTAATTTCAGTAGAACGGATACGGGGGAAACGGTAGCTCGACATAACGGCCTCCGAAGAGATTGATTGCGCTTTGATGTGCACCACAACGCATAGTGATGATAATGACGATTATCCCGCAATATCGACAAGCCAGCGCGGACCAACGCAGAATAACCCTTCAAGACCGCCGGATTGGGTTGTTCAAAGAAAACCGTCTAGATACGCTCTAGCAAATATTGCTTCAAAGTCGCAACGTCCGAGACGATCGCATGATGCGGGCAAGTGCGCAGTTCGTCAGCCGGGTGTGCCCCGTAAGACACGCCGACTCCATGCACGCCGGCATTTGCTGCCATCTGCAGATCATGTGATGTGTCTCCCACCATGACAACACGGTGAGGTTCAACGACCAGCTCATCAATCAGCTCAAGCAGCATCCCAGGGTGCGGCTTGCCAAACGTCTCGTCCGCTGTGCGTGTTGCTTCAAAAGCTGAGTGCAACGATGTCGCAGTCAGCGCTCGGTTCAAACCAACGCGGCTCTTACCGGTGGCAACAGCCAAGCGCGCTCCAGCCTCTTGTAACTCGCTCAACATCTCGGGGACCCCGTCAAACAGCTTCAACTGGGTATCACGCGAGAGGTAGTGATAACGATAGCGCTCAAGAAACATTGGCTCTAGGGACTTCGTTAGCTCAGGAACTGCACGTCGCAACGCTGGCTCGAGTGACAAACCAATGACCCAAGCCGCTTCGGCGGCCGTTGGCACCTTAAGCTCAAGGTCTCGGCACGCCCCTTGGATCGCAGACACAATACTGTGGGTGGAGTCCATCAGTGTGCCGTCCCAATCAAACACAATGACCGAATAGGGTTTCATTGTTGCTCCAACTTTTGCAGAATTTTTCCACAGGCCGATGGGAGCGGTGCGACCAGGACCAGAGGCTCCTGAGTCAAAGGATGGGGAATTTCCAAGCGGTGTGCATGTAAAAACATTCTGTTGAATCCTAGCTTGACGAATTTAGCCCGCGTCTCATCGCGCCCGTATTTATCGTCCCCCACAATTGGGAAACCCGTTGAGGCGAGATGCACCCGGATTTGATGGGTGCGCCCTGTGCGCAATTCGGCATCCACCAAACTGTAGCCATTGAAGCGCTTTTGCGCACTGACAATCGTGTGTGAAACCTGACCTTCGGCCTCAACCTTGACCCGTCGCTCGCCAGTTTGCGTTGTCCATTTAGTTAGAGGCAGTCGAATGTGCTGTCGAGCATTGACCCAATCACCCTCCACCAACGCTAAATAATGCTTGCTTCCTTTGCTTTCACGAAACATCTCATGAAGGGACAACAATACATTTCTCTTTTTGGCGATCATTAGCAAACCACTGGTATCACGATCGAGCCTGTGGGCCAGCTCAAGAAAACGGGCCTCAGGTCTTGCCGCACGCAATGCTTCGATCACACCAAATGACACGCCACTGCCGCCATGGACAGCCGTCCCTGCCGGCTTGTCGATAACCAACAACCCCTCATCCTCAAAGACAATCGGAAACTCAGCACCGGGCACAACCCGCTTTTGATCTGCCGCTGGCAGTCGGATGGGTGGGACCCGAACGACGTCTCCGGCATGGATCCGAGCATCTGGGGCGACGCGACCTTTGTTGACCCTGACCTCTCCACCGCGCACCGCCTTATATATATGGCTCTTGGGTACGCCTTTGCACAGCCGCATCAGGAAGTTGTCCAAACGCTGCCCATCGTGCTCTTCGGTGACTTCAACCATGCGAACGACCGGCGCTTGTGGCGAGCTCGCTTTGGGTGACGTCGGGGTCAAAACTGAGGATTCTTTGCGCATGGCCAAAAGCGGCTTATAATCACACAAGCCTTAAAGGGGTTAAGAAAGCGTGGTCAAGACGCCCTCTTGCGTCCTAAAGCGTTGAGATGCATCGAATT
>JACCDW010925789.1_pt1 | contig 41257 bp, 59 predicted proteins | sample 7449781 | NCBI WGS metagenome assembly JACCDW01 (sample SAMN15323449, study PRJNA562643) | freshwater metagenome | isolation source: river surface water | place: USA:Blue River Watershed | collected 2017-08-18 | reverse complement strand
GCCTATGGTCAGGGTCTTCAGGGTACAATCTCTGGCGCACAGCAGATGTACAACAACCTGGACGCCATGTCTCAGGCCGGCAAACTGCAACAGCAGGATCAACAGGCCCAGCTTAATGAGGATTACGCCAAGTGGCAGGGCGCACAGGACCGTGGATTCAACCTGCTTGATCGCTACATGCAGCTTGTGAAGGGTGACTACGGTTATACGAATACAGGCTCCAGCAATAACGGTCAGTCAAACTGGTTGAATGCTCTCCAAGGTGGCCTTGGCGGCGCTACGGCTGGCTTGGGTCTCTACAACGACTTCCGCAATATGTTTAACCAGCAGCAAGGCTAGGGGAAATAGATGGTAGCTATTTATGATCCCCTTGGGAACTACTTGGGTGACGATGGAACTGTCTCAAGCAGCCCTAGACCCTCTCCCGCCCCCGCAGGTTCTCTAAACCTATATAAGGCTATTGCGCCAAACGCCCCTGTTGTTGCCCCCATGGCAGAACCACAGGTATCTAATGTAGCGGATAAAGGACCAATGTTGTCTCAAGCCCCGTCCGTTCCTAAAGGTCCTATGGGGATGTCGTTTGTTGGTAGTGGTGCGCTTAACCAGATGCCCGCCCCACAGGAACCGGGAGCACTATCTCCCACCGCTGTTCCTCTGGCTGACACAGGTGCTCTCTCGCCGTCCAGTGCTCCGAGGGATGGTGGCCTGTTCAGCTTTATGGACAAGCCGGGAGCCACAGACTCGCTCGTAGCCTTTGGTTCCGCAATGCTCCGTGCGTCGAACTTCAATGAAGGATTGGCAAACGCAGCACAAGCGGTCAACAAGGTTGCACAGCAGTATCGTCCTTTGAGTGAGGTTGAAATCAACAACCTTCGTCAACGGGCAGAGATTCAGGCTATGCTCAACCGAACTGTTGATCCGCCAGAACAGCAGACACCTACACAGGCTTCTGTAAACGACAACCGCCCCGTGTATGGAAATCTGCCTGGTAGACCTCGTGAAATGTTCTACCCAACTACGCTCCCTGATGGTACATTTGGGTTTACTCAAGCGTCTAGTGGAAGTTTCGTCAGTTCAATTGAAAATGCTCTTCGTCCAGAAGACGATGCCGCGAAGTATAATTCCAAAAATGTTGCTAAGGCCCGTGAAGATGCTCTTACGGAAGCCATAGCTGCTTCCTCAAACGCTAACAAGTTTGAGAGTGTTGCCACGAGCTTTGATGAAGCAGGTGGTGGCGCGGGTTATGCAGACGCATTGCGTAGGTACAGTGCTGAAGCTCTTGGTATGGACATCCTTGGTGTCAATGTTTCCAAGAAGCAGGAAGTTGACAAATTTCTTCGTGATCTTGAGTTGGGCCAAGCGCAGACACAGCGCGGCCTTGGTCAGCTTACTGAAGCTGAACGCTCAATCATTCGTGAAGCTCTTCCGTCCATCAAGGATGATCCTCGCGCCTTCAAGCGTATTATGCTGACAATGGCTGCACAGTCTAATCGTGCATCCATGCTGTATGATCGGTGGATCAACGATGAGGGTCTTCAGAATAAGTACGAAGACCCACGTCAGTATTATCGTGCGTGGCTTGGGTCGGACGAAGGTAAGTCATACGAAAAAACTGTTAGACAGGACATTGACGGAAGACTTTCTGTCAACAACACCCCGAGCGCGAACACTGAACTAGAAGACGCCCTCAAGAAATACTAAGGTAATGAAACATGGCAGACCTCCAGCGGCTTGAAGAAGCCTTTATGAAAGCCCACAAGGCGGGTGACACTAAAGCCGCTGGGGTCCTTGCTGCTGAGATCAAGCGACTTCGTTCGCAAGGTTCCGCAGTCCCACCTACGGGCAACGCCGATGTAGCCACAGATATTGCAAAATCTACTGGTACGGGCCTCCTTGAAGGTGTCGCAGGTCTCATCCAGTTCCCGCGTGATGCTGGTAACTACCTCGGCGGGCTTGCGACTTATGGCATTGATCGTGCCATGGGGTACACTCCAGAGCAAGCTACACAGCGGCAAGAAGACTTAAAGTCTATTCAAAATCGGTTTCGCGAAGACTCTCTGATACCCGGTCCAGCAGAAGTTGCCGATGCTGCTGTGGAGAACTTTGGTGGCTATCAGCCTCAAACGACAGCAGGGGAGTACGCCCGCACTGCGGGTCAGTTTGCACCGAACGCCCTTATGGGACCAGGCGGTGTTATTCGTCGTGGTGTGTCCGTTGCTGTTCCCGCAGTTGCCTCCGAGACAGCAGGTCAGTTGACAGAAGGTACTGACTATGAACCTGTCGCCAGAGTAGGTGGTGCCTTAGCTGGTGGTTTGGTGGCTGGTGTTGGATCGTCAAAAAGTGCAGCCAAGGATGTCTTGAAGCAAGCCCCGAGTCCTGAGAACATCCGCGATAAGACGCGGGCTGCTTATGATCTATTGAACCGCGCTGGTATTAAGTTTGATAACTACAGTTACAATACTCTGGTGAGTGAAGCTGACAGCCTTGTCGGAGGCTTCCGCACACAGGCCCCTCTTACAAGAGACGCAGTAGAGTATCTGAAGACATTTCAGAGAAATGGTATAGGATTTGGTGATCTTGAAGACGTGAGAAAGAACGTCTCGCGGATCATTGCAGAGCCTAATGCCATGAATGCCGACAAAGAAGCGGCTCGTTTGGTTCTTGAGAAGATAGACGAGTTCTACAACAGCGCACCAGCGTCTAGCTCCTTGCGTGTCCTCCCAGCAAACAAGATCAACACTGCTGTCAAGAATGCCCGAGAATTAGGTCGCCGCAATATCATCCTTAAGGATATTGAGGAGATGGTGAGGAAGGGTAGCTACTATAAAAGTGGTGAAGAGAGTGGTTTGAACAACCAGTTCCTCAACTACCTAAAGAAGAGGTCGAAGTACCTTACGCCACAGGAGCGTGAGGCGTTTGAATCAGTTGGGAAAGGGAAAGGGTCACTTCAGAACCTCGTTCGGATCATTGGTGGTTTCGGTGTTGACCCAACTCGGAGCGGTAATCTTGCTCGGATGTTACCGTTCATGGGCGCAGGTGCGGGGGCAGGAGGTGCCTACGCAACTGGAAATGATCCATTGGCAGGGCTTGCTATCGGCCTCGGAGCAACTGGCGTTGCATCAGGCGTCAGACTAGCCGGAAAGAACATGATCCGTGGCAACGTGGAGACCGCAAAGAAGGTAGTTTCCGCTGGGAAGTCAGGTCAGGCAGCGGTTGATGCCGCGAAGCTAAAGGCTTCCGAACTTGCTAAGGCTAAAGCAGCCCTCGCAGCACTTCTTGCAGCCGGAACAACCCCTAATCGAGAATAAAAGAGAGCAAATTGATACACTCAATAGACGTGCTGAAGGTTCTAGATGCTTTTGAAGCCCTTGTGGACCGAAAGACCATCACAGATGACGCAAAGAAGCGCATTGCAACCGAACTTTTAGCGAGTGTCCCTCCCGAAATCATGGCTCCGGGGTGCAAAAACACCTCGGATGCCGTGCGTTCGATCATCAGGGACTACATTGGAGTCAATAATGACGGAAGTAACCCCGGAAAAGCCAAAGAAGCGCGTTCTGGGACGAAAGAAATCCCCTCCAGCGAAGAAACCGTGTCCCCAAAGGTCCAGCAAGAAGTGGCAGGGTCCGGGGATCGGGATCGTGTCCAAGAGCCGCCTAAAGGAACTCTGGGCCGACCCGGAGTGGAGGGCGTGGAAGCTGGAAAGGGTGAGGTCCGGCATGGAATACCGCCCCGGAAGGCCAATAGGCGTTCTTGACGGTACACGGAAATCGACCATCGGTCCCATCCGTGAGAAAGCGAAACAAGACGCAGAGAAGGTTTGGAATTACATGGTCGAAAAGAAGATTTTCCAGGCTGACAACGATGTAGCCGAGGAGTCTGTCAAGACCCTCGTGGAAATCCTTCGCCTTCCCGGCGCTGAAAAGGATCGCATCAGTGCAGCTAAGGCACTGCTGGAATACACCCAGCGCAAACCCGCTGCTTACAGCGAGGTCACACTTAACAAGGCCGAGACGTTCCTTGAGGCCGTCTTGATGGAGAGCAACCGTGAGGAAGGAACTGATAGAAGTTCGTAAGCGACTGCTTACAGACTTCCCGTTCTACGCCCCCAACGCTCTAAAAATCAGAACCAAAGAAGGCGAGATCAGACCCCTCACTCTTAATCCGGCACAGCGCATCCTTCAGGAAGCCATCAATGCCGAGATGAAAGAGAAGGGGTACGTTCGTATCATCGTACTCAAGGCCCGCCAGCAAGGTCTCTCTACGGCCATTGGCGGGTACTTGTACTTTTCCGTGAGCCAGCAGAAGGCCCGCAAGGCCATGGTGGTAACTCACCATGCCGACAGTACCCGTGCTCTCTTCGACATGACGAAGCGATACCACGAGAACTGCCCTGATGCCTTGAAGCCATCTACCAAGTACAGTTCGAGGCGAGAGTTGTCCTTCGACCTCCTAGACTCGTCCTACGTGGTTGCCACGGCGGGTGGTGAAAGTATCGCCCGAGGCGAAACGATCTCGCACATGCACGCTTCCGAGCTTGCGTTCTGGCCGATCTCAAACGCTAAGGAGAACTGGAACGGTCTTATTCAGGCTGTCCCTAATACCCCCGGAACCGCTGTGTTTGTCGAAAGCACGGCTAACGGTGTTAGCGGTATCTTCTACGACCTCTGGAAGGGTGCTTGTGAGGGGACCAACGGCTTCCGTCCCGTATTCATTCCGTGGTTCATGGACCCTGCGTATCGTGAGGTTGTCCCTGAGAGCTTTGAGCGCACCCATGATGAAGAAGACCTCGCTGAGAAGTACAATCTTGATGACGCTCAGTTGATGTTCAGGCGGCGGAAGATCGCTCAGAACGGTATTGACCTGTTCAAGCAGGAATACCCCGCTGAAGCCGAAGAAGCCTTCTTGACCACAGGTCGCCCCGTGTTCAACCCCGAGCAAATCACTCGGATGATTGGAGAGGCGAAGGAGCCTATAGCCCGTCTCGCCCTTGAGGGTGACGAGTGGCAGAACAACCCGCGTGGTGAGTTAACCGAATACATAGCCCATGATCCTCTTGAGACTTACTACATAGGCGCTGACGTTGCCATGGGTGTACGAGGGGGGGATTGGAGCGTTGCCCACGTTCTCGACAGTAAGCGCCGCCAGGTTGCGGTGTGGCGAGGACAGGTTCACCCCGATTACTTTGCAGACATCCTGCTTGCCTTGGGCAACCACTACAACACCGCACGGGTCATTGTGGAAAACAACTCGCACGGCATTCTGACCTGTACCCGGCTGGGTAAGGACTATGCCTACGAAAACCTCTACATGACCACTGAGGTCGATAAGATCACGGAGCGCGAAACGCAAACCTTTGGTTTCCGCACGACCGTAAAGACCAAGCCCCTCATCATTGACCAACTGCGGGCAACCCTCCGTGAGGAGGAGATTGAGATTAACGACAAGACGACCCTTCGAGAAATGCTCACCTACATCGTGACTGAAAGCGGCGCGATGGAAGCGGAGAAGGGCTGTTTTGATGACTGCGTTATGAGCCTTGCGCTCACCAATCACATTCACGAAGGCAAATTTGAGCCTGTCAACGTCACTGACGAATTTTACATTGAGGCGATCTAACGATGGCGAAGTACAAAAAGATGACCGATCAGGAAGTGCTGGTCGCTATCGAAAAGGGCGTAAAGGAGTCTGTGGGATACCACGATTCCAAACTCTCCCGAGAGCGTCAGGACGTTCTTGAGTTCTTCCACGGTGAACGCCCGAAGCCTCAACATGCTGGTAACTCAAAGTACGTGTCTATGGACGTGTACGATGCCGTAGAGTCCTCGAAGGCTGTCCTGTTGGAGACCTTCGCCGCAGGTTCCCAGATTATCGACTTCACCCCGCAGGGTCCTGAAGATGTCGTCCCGGCTCGTGTAGCCACGATGTACACCGACTACGTTATCCATCGCCAGAACGATGGCTACAAGGTGTTCTCGGATGTAATTACGGACGGCCTTCTGGCTCGCGTGGGTATTGCCAAGGTATACTGGGACAGGCGTGAGACCCGCACTGAGGAAGAGTTCGAGGGTCTTACGACAGACGAGTTCGATGCCCTGTTGGCCGAACCTGATGTCGAGATTGACGAGTATGAGGTTGACGAAAACGGCTTTGTGTCGGGTTCGATCTACCGCGTCAAGGACACCTCACAGGTCTGTATTGAGCCTGTTCCGCCTGAAGAGTTTCTGATTTCCAATCGGGCTAAGTCGATTGCCGAAGCTGGCTTCGTGGCCCACCGCGTCGAGAAGTCCAAGAGCGAGTTGCTTGAGGAGGGGTATGACCCCAAGATCGTGGGTAAGCTCTACGACTCTGAAGAGTCCCTGTATCAGGAGGAGAAGGACGCCCGCTTCTCTGAGATGGATGACAACAACGTAGGCGTTGACGATGACTTTCAGGACCAGGTGAAGAAGGTCACGGTGTACGAAACGTACATCACCCTCGACATCGAAGGTACTGGCATTGCCAAGCTCTACAAGATCATCAAGGCTGGTAGCCACGTCCTTGACCGTGAAGAGGTTGACCGTAAGCCATTCGTGGCTTTCGTCCCCCTTCCGATCCCCCATAGCTTCTACGGCTCCAACTTTGCCAAGAAGATCATCCCGATCCAGAACGCTCGCACGGTTCTCATGCGTGGCATTTTGGATCACACGGTCATCACCAACAACCCCCGCTATCAGGTGGTCAAGGGTTCGCTGATTAACCCCCGCGAACTACTCGACAACCGCATTGGTGGCGTGGTGAACGTGACGCGCCCTGACGGTATTGCTCCGCTCATGCAAGCGTCCCTTAACCCGTTCGTGTTTCAGACCATCCAGCTTCTAGACGAGGACAAGGAAGATACCACGGGTATCTCCAAGCTCTCTCAGGGCCTCAACAAGGATGCTGTCTCGAAGCAGAACTCTGAGGCGATGGTTGAACAGCTTGTTGGCTTGAGCCAGCAGCGCCAGAAGATCGTTGCGCGAAACTTCGCCAATCACTTCCTGATCCCCCTGTACCTTGAGGTCTACCGTCTCGTTATTGAGAACGAAGACAAGCAGAAGGTCGTGGAGTTGGCGGGTGAGTGGATGGAACTAACCCCGTCTCGTTGGTCAGAGCGTCTTGATGTTCAGGTGGCCCTTAAGTTGGGCTACGGCGAACAGGAGAGCGAGGCCAAGAAGTACCTTGCGCTCCACCAGATGCTCACTGCTGACCCCGGTATCCAGCCGATGTACGGGATTGAACAGCGGTACAACATGCTGCGTTCGTTCCTTGAGAGTTCCGGCGTTAAGAACGTCAATGACTTCCTGATACCTCCGCAGGACATTCAGCCTCCGCAACCCGATGAGATGCAGATGTTCGCTGTTGAGATGCAGAAGAAGCAGATGGAGATTCAGGAGCGCCAGGTCATGGTCGCTGAAGCCAAGGCAGCTAACGATGCCAAGGTGGATCAGATGGCGCAGGATATGGAACGCATGAAGACCATGATTAACCTCATGGTGCAGCAGCGTGAGATTGAGCGCAAGGAGTTCGACTCCAAGCAGCGTGCTGAGATCGCCAAGACTGAACTTGAGATGCTGAAGAACAATCAGCCGTCTGAAACCAAGCAGACGCAGATCGTCAGCCCGAACTCGTAAAGGTACTAAGATGGATTACAACAAGTTTGGCGTCAATTCTCAGGGCCAGGTTGATCCCCTTCGAGGGATAGTACACAACATCGTCGGACCCCTTGCGTCTCCTTATGGTGGCATGGGGACTCGTAAGATGGCTGATGATCTCTATGCTTGGATGAAGAGTCAGGGGTCTAACGACAAGAGCGACCCCGACAAGTCCAAAGCCCCTAATCTTATCTACAACCCTAAGACGGGTGCTTTCGAGCCTGTGGCTCCAGCCCGTAAGGACGAGAAGAAGGGGGACAAGGAGGGTGTTCTGTCCCAAGCCATGGCTCCCGCGCCTAGTGCTTCGATGTACGCGCCTATTCAGGCCCCTCCGAATCCAATGATGATGGCGAATATGAACATGCCATCCGCCCCCAATATCAATCCATACAATATTCAGCGTTACCTCGACCCCCGTTACCGGGGAGGTATGTGACGCACCTAAAGGAGAGCAATGTCCCGTAATTTGAGTACTGAAGAGAAGGTGCTGGTAGAACTTGGTATCCAAGCACAGTACCTCCTTCAGAACGACACATTCGTTAAAGCAATCAATACGCTCAGTGAGCAACTCGCTAATTCTATCCTGTCTTCGGCGCTGCCAGACACACAGAACCGCGAACGGCTCTACATGATGCACTCGTGTCTCAACGAAATCATCGGCCTTCTTAAGTCTCGTGTTGCCGCTAAGGACAACATTGAGGCGATGGTCAACGATGAAGACGAAGACACCACCATTAAGGACACCCTGTAATTATGACCTCCATCCCCATGGACGAGGATACCACCCATTCCGGCGCACTCACTGCGGGTGACGCTGAAGAAGCATTCCTGAATCGTTGGAAATCGGACGCTCCTGAAGAGCCATCCGACGACGATGAAGGGGCAACCGAGGCCGATGACGAACTTGAGACCGTCGAGGCATCGGACGAGGACGACCAGACCGAAGAAGACGATGAGGACTCTGAGGACCCTGAAGAGACTCCCGTTAAACCCAAGGCTGACCAGAAGTACGTTGAAGACGACGAGGCTGTGGTTCGGATCAAGGTGGGCGACGAAGAGCTTCAGGCATCCATCAAGGACCTTAAGCGTCTGTACGGTCAGGAAGCCGCCCTCACCAAGAAGTCTCAGGAAGTCGCGCAGAAGCGCAAGGAAGTTGAGGATCAAGGCGCAAAGCACCTTGTAGGTCTCCAGCGTCTCTATGAGAAGGCTGTGGAGCGTTACAAGCCCTACGCCGACATCGACATGCTCGTAGCCTCCAAATCGCTCACCAACGAAGAGTTCGCGGCTCTTCGTAACGAAGCGGGACGAGCCTACGAAGACGTGCGGTTCCTCCAGACCGAGCTTGATGGCTTTGTGCAGAGCCTTGAGGGCCAGCGACAGCAGATGATCCGTGAACAGGCGAAGGTTGCCATTCAGACCCTTCAGGACCCCGAACAGGGTATCCCTAACTGGTCTCAGGAAACCTACGACAACATCCGTGAATACGCTGTCCGTAACGGTATGCCCAAAGAGATCGTCAACAACATCGTTGACCCCGTAATCATCAAAGCGTTGTGGAAGGCTATGACCTACGACAACGGGAAGAGTGTGGCTACCGTGAAAAAGACCAAGGCTCCCAAGAAGGTTCTGAAGTCCAAAGCATCTGCTGAAACCCAGCGTTTCGCAAACACCGATGGCAAGAAAGCCATGCAGAAGCTCCGTTCTTCCGGCTCGCGCGATGACGCCGCCAACGCATTCCTCAGTCGATGGGGAGTTGGCGACGAGTAAAGGAGCGTAGCTCCGCTACTAACTCGCCCCAACATCAACCAACAAAGAAGAAGACCATATAAATGGCTACGTATACTACTTACGATCAGGTCGGTAAGGCCGAAGACGTTTCGGACATCATCAGCAACATCTCGCCCACCAAGACTCCGTTCCAGGCGTCGATCAAGTCCGAAAAGATTTCGGCTCGTTCGTTCGATTGGCAGGAAGACTCGCTCCGCAGCGTTCAGGTGAACGCGAAGGTCGAAGGCTTCACGGCCTCTGACGCCACTCTGTCTGCCACCACGCTCCGCTCGAACGTGGCTCAGATTCTTGAGAAGACCATCAAGGTCTCTGCGACCGCTGATGTCATCAAGACCTATGGCCGCGCCAAGGAAACTGCGTTGACTAACTGATAGCGCAGTATAAACCCTGTGAATTGCTGGAAACTCCTGAAATGGACAATCAGCAGCCAAGCAAAGACCGAAAGGTCTGCGAAGGTTCAACGACTAGAACGAAAGTTCGTAGGATCAAGTGATCCGAAGTGCAGGGAAGCCCAACACGGGCTTGTGATATAGTCTCATCTGTAGGGTAACTTACAGCAGCCGAAAGGCGGTTATGGAGTAACGCCCCATAACGAAGATAAATGACCAGTTGTCTAAGGCGGGCGAGGAGCTTAATCGCGACCTCGAACACGCCATGGTCGGCCTCGACCAGGCCGCTGTGACGGGTAACTCCACGACCGCTCGTCAGATGGCCTCGGCCCTCTATCAGGTCAGTGCCTCAACGACCGTGACGACCGACTCGTCCACGGGTACGACCGGCAATCAGGCTGGCGCTCTGACGGAAGCCAACGTGCTGACGCTGCACCAGACCCTCTACAACGAGGGTGCGGAGCCGTCGATCCTGATGATCAAGCCCGCTGATGCCAAGCTCGTTGCCGCCTTCACGGGTGCCTCGGGCCGCTATCGCACCATCAACGATGGTTCCAAGACCCTTGTGAACGCGGTCGATCTTTATGTCTCGCCCTTCGGTGAGCTTAAGGTCGTCATTAACCGCTTCATGAAGACCGACCATGCCATCATGTTCGACCCGGATATGTGGCGCAAGGCTGTTCTCCGTCCGTGGTCTCGCACGATGCTTGCGAAGGACGGCGATAACGAGAAGCACCTTCTGGTGGGCGAATATTCGCTCAAGCACATGAACCAGAAGGGTTCGGGTAAGATCAAGAACCTTACCTAACCTAAGTTGGCGGAAGGGCCGAGAACATAACTCGGGTTAAGAGTCGCGGGGCAGCTTTACGCTCTCCTTGGGCTGACCCCGCGCCCCCTTCCTGCCTCTATTATCTCATTTCGGACATTTCGATGACCAAGGAACTACTAACGGACGTTGCGTGGCAGATCACGGACGCCGAACAAGACCTCGCGGGCCTCACGATCCGCAAGGACCAAGAGATTACCTCAGACTTCCTTGACGGTCTCAAGGAAGACCGCATGGCCTCAAAGGCCCGTGCGAACGAGTTTCACAAAGTTGCTTCGATCCCTGTTGTGGTGGTCGAGAAGTGGCTTCGGGAAGGCTTCGACATTTACCGCGAAGACCTCAAGTCCATCATGAAGAAACTCCACGCCGAAGACCTACAGGCATTCATAGCTACTGAGAAGAAGGTTTAAGCCCCATGAACTATGGTGAAATCAGGACGCAGTTCAAGAACATCCTGAATCGTTCTGACTGCACCAACGCATTGGCCGATACCTTCATCAGCCAAGGTCTCGCACGTTCCCAGCGTGTCTTGCGTACCCCTGCGAACGAGAAGTCAACCGCTACGACCATTACGACAAGCCCCGGTAACATAGCGGTCCCGAGTGATCTCATTGAGGTCATCAGCGTGGACAGTGATGGCAAGGCGATCACCTTCCTGCCGACAAAGCGGTGGCTTGAGTTGGATCAGGACGCATCCGGCACCCCAGAATACTGGACCCGTATGGGCGCTGAGATCAAGTTCAAGCCTATGCCTACCGCAGGTAAGGTCATCACGCTTTACTACTACGGTGAGTTTGCCCCCTTCACAGATGACAGCACCGAAACAACCCTCAGTGCTATTGCCCCTGATCTCATCATCTATGGGGGCCTGAGTTTTGCTGCCGACTACTTCCTTGATGAGCGTAAGGACCTGTTCGAGCAACGCTACCTCGGGTCTGTCCTAGAGCTTCAGGAGCAAGCGTCTGGTGTCGAAGGGGCAGGGGCCATCCAGCCAGCGTATGACCTCGGGGGGTACTAATGGCCTCCAGCAGCTTCTTTGTTCAGTCTGGTATGTCTACAACGACTGCCAACACCTTCCAGCAGCTTGTCGATCAGGCCCTCGCTAACGCAGGGGCCATAGGTCCTAAGAGCGTCACCATGGTCAACCCTACGGGTTATGACGACCTAATGATGTTCTACGTGAACGCTGCCTGTACCATTCAGCAGATCACTGCCTCCGTCAAAGGGTCTGGCTCTCCGTCAATCAACTTTGACATCCGGTATGCGCCTAACCCGTCTGACACTGGTACATCTGTGGTGACAGGAGGGACAAGTGTTTCCCAGACGCAGATCGTCACGACCTTCAACAACGCCACCATCCCTGCGAACTCCTACGTTCGCGTAGTCACGTCAAGTATGACAGGTGACGTGGATGAACTCGCAATTTCCATAGACTTCTAAAGAGATACATTCATGCCCACCAGTTCATTGACGAAGTTCCATGATTTCGTGGAGCAGCTTGGGAAGGCTGTTCACAACTTCTCCAGCCACACGTTCAAGGTGGCACTCACCAACACCGCTCCGACTGCCTCGTCTAACACAGGTCTGGCAGACATCACTCAGGTCTCCTCGACAGGTGGCTACAGTGCAGGTGGCTATACCCTCGACAGCGTTTCGTGGTCGGAGACCAGCGGTACGGCCAAACTGACGATTGCCGATGAGGTCATTACGGCCTCTGGCGGTGCTGTAGGCCCCTTCCGCTACGTAGTGCTGTACAACGACACGGCCACGTCCCCCGCTGACGCTCTTATCGGATACTACGACTACGGTAGCTCCATCACACTTGCTGATGGCGAAAGCCTGACCATTGACTTTGACGGCTCCACCGGGGTCTTGACCATTTCCTAAAGGATAAGACGCCATGGACACGACCTGGAGCTTAGGGCTAAGGACGTGGCAAGACCCGTACTACGGGACATGGGACAACCCTATCAATGACGTGACGGCCCAAGCGGCCTCGTTCAGTGTCTCAACGTCTCAAGCGTCCTTCATCAAGACTTACAGCCTCGCTGCGACCTCACGATCCTACAGCGTCTCTGGGCTGACTTCGGGTCTCTACAAGAACTTTAAGGTCAGCGGAACTTCAGCTTCTTACGTTACCCAAGGCATCCAAAGTACCTTGCGATACGAACGGCTCCTTTCGCCGTCTGTACAGACCTTCAGCGTCTTGGGAGTCACCACGGGCCTCAAGAGGGCTTCTCGGATCAGCACGTCCCTACAGACCTACAGTGTCTCAGGGTTGCTTGCTGATCTGAAGCGTAACCTGAAGCTCTCGGGGTCTCAGGTCTCTTACGCTGTTGTGGGTCTCTCTGGAGAGTTCACCAAGACACTCTTCTTCAGCGTTGTGTCTGCTTCTTATCCCGTCTCTGTCTCAGCGACATCCATACTAGCTACACGATCCTTTACGGCTCCCACGGACAGCCTTTCGATAACGTCCGACACTCCGAACCTCATCCGCACCAAGAAGCGGCGTGTCTATCTCATTACTTAGGGTTTCTCCATGTCCGACTATGAACGTGAAATCGGTGAAATGATGGCCCGCTTGGGGCATCTAGAAACATCCGTCTCTGAGATGAAGAAAGACCTCAAAGACATCTCCCAGACGCTTAGTGAAGCCAAAGGATCGTGGCGTACCCTTCTCGCAGTCGCAGGGTTCTCAAGCGTCATTGGTGGGCTTCTTGTCAAGTTCATCCCCTTTCTCGGAGTCCTCCCGCGATGAAGAAGACGCAGGGTGTGGTGAAGCCATACCGCAAGGTGACGAAGCGTAGGTCAAAGGCCCCGCCACTCAATCACCGTAAGAAACTCGGCCCCAAGGAAAGATAACACGTATGAACATGACTCAAGAAGGTCTTGACCTCATCAAGAGGTTCGAGGGCTGGCGAGATCATTGGTATAAATGCCCCGCAAATGTATGGACGTGTTGCTACGGCCACACGGAAGCCGCAGGGTCTCCCAAGTACGAGCCGAACCGCAAGTTCAGTCGAGACGAGGGCGAACGCATTCTCAAGGCTGACCTCAAGAAGTACGAGGAGGCCGTGAGGAAGGCGGTGAAGGTAGACCTCAACGACGAGCAATATTCCGCTCTCGTGAGCTTCACGTACAACGTGGGGCCTGGCAACCTCCTGAAATCCTCAGTGCTCAAGGCTGTCAACGAGAAGCGTTTCGATCTCGTACCGTCCCGTCTGGCACTCTGGAACAAGGGTGGCGGTAAGGTGCTTAAGGGTCTTGTGGACCGCAGGAGCGCCGAGGCTGACCTGTTTATGAAGGATGAGCCAGACGAACCGCCCCACTTCTCCACCGAGATCGCGCCGTCCACGGGCAAGCCCCCGGTATCCTCAACGACCAATATCGCTGCCACGGGTGCTGCCATTGCGGCGGGTACAGGTGCCGTGCGGGAGATCACCATGAACGTCCAAGACACCATTCAGGTGTTCGGGATCGACCTCAAGTGGCTCCTCGTGGCCTTGAGCCTCGCAGGGATCGCTGCGGCCCTCTGGATCATCAAGGAGCGTATCTGGAAGAGCCGTGAGGAGGGAGTGTAGCCATGTGGCTTCTCAACGCCTTCCTAAGCCCCTTCTACCGCATTGCCGCCCTCGTTGGGCTGGCTTTGGTAGCTATCGGCTCCATCTACGCCAAGGGGCGGTCTGACGCGAACGCCCGAAACACCATCCGATCTTACAAGGATACCCAAGATGCGATTGAGCGCACTAGCGATGCCCGTGCTGCTGTTGAGCGGATTCCTGCTGACAGGCTGCGCGACAACGATGGCTGGCGGCGGGACTAAAGCTACCTGTCTGACCATGAAGCCTATCACCTGGTCGAAGAGTGACAGTGACCAGACCATCAGGGAGGTCAAGTCCCACAACGCGGCCTACAAGGCTCTTTGCAAGTAATACGAGCATCGGTCCCCAATCGGGGATCGGTGTTTTTCACTTGACAGAGGTGCGATAGAAGCCATAACTGCGATATTCACAGGAGAGCGGAAAATGGCTAATCGGGTCGATCAACAGCGGAGGGTTCTACAGAGCCTTTATGATTCCCTAGAAGAGTTCCGCAAGATCAATCAGAACATGAGCGTCCAGCAGATCATGGCGTTTTTGATGGTTGCTGTCCACGAAGGCTCCAGCCTGAAGGACTTGGCGAAGATCATGGACATCAAGGTCTCAACATTGTCTCGAATACTGATTGATCTGGGCTTTCGTAACCGCCGATTGGAGCCAGGTCACAACATGATCGAATGTCGGCAGGACCCGCTGGAGCTACGTAAGAACCAGTACACCATGTCTCGCCGGGGGTCGTACCTGATAGATAGCATTGTCAAGAAGCTGGGAGAGTGAATGATCTACGCTGATAAGAAGGCGGGAGTGCTTACCGGACGGTTTCGTGTCGAAGTGCAGAAGAACGGTCAGAGGGCCAGAGGCCGTTTTGATACAATAGAAGCGGCCAGAGAAGCCGAAGCCCTGTGGCTGGCTAATTTTCCCGTGGATAACTCTAAGGCGCGTGAGGATAAGCGAGGTGCCCCTAAGACCTTTAAGGACCTCGTGGCGAGGCTTGGGGATGTCCCGTGGCGCGGTAAAGCCAGCCGGGAGATAACGGAAAGCCGCTTGGGGTTCATGGTGGAGGACCTTGGGGCTAGTGCGCGGCTGGACAGCCTCACGACAGAAATGCTGGACGAGATCGTCAAGAAGCTCTCACTCAAGGGCCTCAAGAACTCGACGATCAATAAGTACCTCAGTGCTCTTCACGTAGTCCTAGCGGAAGGTGTGAAGCGTAAGTGGGTCGCAGAGATACCCGCGTTCCCGTGGCTGGACGAAGACGAGGGCCGCATTCGCTGGATCACAGAGGAGGAAGAGGTACGCCTGATGAGCAACCTGCCTCCTGAGATCGGAGTGCTCGTAAGGGTTGCCATTGCCACAGGGATGCGGCGGGGGGAGCTTCTGGGGCTGGAGCGTAAGCAGGTGGAGCGTGAGTGGGTACACTTGTGGAAAACAAAAACCAAGACCCCCCGCACCGTTCCAATTAACAGTCGCACCCATAGCGATCTGTGTTTTTTAATTGACTCAGGGATGCCGACAGAGCATGTGCTCCGCTACCAGTGGGAGAAAGCCCGAGTGGCTATGGGTCTTGCAGACGACCCGTGGTTCACCTTCCATGTTACCCGTCACACCTGTGCGACCCGTCTTGTGAAGGCGAACGTCAATCTCAGGATCATTCAGAAGTGGCTGGGTCACAAGAAGATTGGGACAACTATCCGGTACGCGCAGGTGAGCGACGAGATGTTGAAGGGTGCTTTTTCACAGGCGGAACACTTCCTGTGTGGGAATCAAGGATTTGGTCCCCCACCAAGAAGCGTGACGAATCAGTCATGATGTGTTTACCAGTACACACTAAACTGTAAGCCATCGGATTGAAAAGGATAAAAAACACTATGAACGGTAGTGGCCGCAGCGCGGGCGTGGTGAAATTGGCAGACACGCTGGATTTAGGTTCCAGTGACACTCGCCACAAATTCAAACAGTTAGACCGAGGTGGGGTAGGCAGTTCTGCCAATTGGGGGATGCTGTGCGCTGACATTTGCTGCATGTCAATATTTGACTCTAACATACTGATTTCTAAAACGGAAAGCTAAACCGACCACTTGAGCACAAAGGGGGCCATGATGTCAGACCTAGCGAAACTTCAGATCGAACTCGAAAACCAGAGCAGCCAAGAAGGATTTAATCGTTACGTAAGGCAACAAGAAAGGCTGAAGCAGGACCAAGGCTTTGGCTCAACTAGCGTCAACCAAAAGATTATCAGAGGTTGTCTTAGGGCAGTCTCAGATGAACTCGAAAACTACGTAAGGAAAACTTCCAAGAAGGGAAAAGGAAAAACTGAAGTATCTTATAGTTTGCTCAAAGAACTCGAAACAGACCTTTTGGCATTGATAGCCTTAAGCAGTGTGTTCAACTCGATTGGCCGGGAGCAAACAGCCGCAGCGTGTTGCATCGCAGCGGGTAAACAAATTGAAAACGAACTTTGGGCCAAAAGCCTTCACGAAGTAGATAGTGATCTCTACGAGAGATTAGTTGACCGTGCCTTACGTACCCACGGAAACACCGCGTATCGCAGGAAGGCGATTCGCTCTACCGCAGCCAAGGAGGGCTTTCAGGTAGAGCCTTTCGCTAACGACTTCAGAGCCAAGCTCGGGGGTCCTCTGGTTAATGCGGTGCTCGTGGCGTGTTCAGACGTGTTCGAGCTTATCACTCGCCACAACGGCAAGGAGACTGAACGTCTCATTGGGCTGACCAGCGGTGCCTCTGGGTTAATCTCCGAGATCACTGAGTTGGAAGCGTGGATGCACCCCATCTACAAGCCCATGGTCGTAAAGCCCAAGCCTTGGACAGCCTTCGACTCTGGGTGCTACCTCAGTGATGCTCTGAGCCGTGGTGTGCCTCTCGTGCGTACCTTCAATCGCGAGCACAAGGCTATGATTATGGATGCCATCAAGCACGGGGTCATGCAGCCATGCCTGGAGGCTCTTAACGCTATCCAGAACACGGCTTGGAGGATCAATACGCCCATGCTTGAGGTAGTCAAGTGGGCTTGGGAACAGGGTGCAACTCTGGACTCCTTCCCGCAGCGTATCCACCTGAAGAAGCCCGCCCGTCCCGACGATTGGGAGACCCTTTCCGATCACGCAAAGAAGGCGTGGCGGATCAAGGTCAGTAAGATCGCCCAGCGGAACCGTGGTATCGACGGTGAGCGTGTGATGGTCCTACAGGACTTCGCGGTGGCTGAAGAACTCTCCAACTACAAGGAGTTCTTTATCCCGCACTCCATGGATTTCCGTGGACGTGTCTATCCGGTGCCACACTTCAACCAACAGCGGGCCGATCATATCAAAAGCCTTCTTGAGTTCTCCGAGGGTGTCCCTCTCGGTGACGATGGTGCCTACTGGCTCTCGGTCCATCTGGCGAACTGTGGAGACTTCGACAAGCTGTCCAAGAAGCCCTTGGATGAGCGTGTGGAATGGGTCACGGCCAACCGGGACCTGATCATCAGGGTAGCTAACGATCCCCAAGGCACTTTCGACATCTGGGGGAAAGCCGATGCTCCCTTCCAGTTCGTAGCGGCCTGTAAGGATTACGTTGGATACCTTGAGAAGGGGGACGCCCACGTAAGCCACCTGGCGATAGCCTTGGACGGCAGTAACAGCGGCCTACAGCACTACTCAGCGGCCTTAAGAAGCCCCGAGGGAGCTTTGGTCTGCCTTACGCCCTCTGAGCAACCAGCAGATGTCTACCAAGCCGTCTGTGACCGTGCGAAGGCAATTGTTGAGGCTGATGCGGCTAAGGGAGATGAGGTTGCTAAAATCGTGCTTGCCAATGGCGTAACCCGCTCCTTGGTGAAGCGCAACGTGATGACCTTTGCCTATAGCTCTGAGCAATACGGGTTTGCCCAACAGCAAAGAGAGGACCTGATGCAGCCATTAGCTCTTAAGGTTCTCGAAGGGCAACTCGTGAAGCACCCATACGCCATGTTACGCCTCAACAAGAAGACGAACACGATGGAGCCTGACGATGGCTACACCGCATCCCTGTACATCGCCAAGGTGGTGTGGAGGGCTGTCAACGAGATCGTCAAAGACGCCTCCGAAGGAATGAAGTTCTTTCAGAGGTGTGCTCAAGTTCTCGCCCACGAACGAAAAGGTTTGTCTTGGGTAACGCCCGTAGGCTTACCCGTTCTCCACAAGTACACCGAATGGGACATCAAGCGTGTAGGTCTATTCCTATACGACAAGAAGGTCCCTGTAAGTGGTGCCAAAGAGCACGACAAGATTGTGGATGGAAACGTCCTACAGTTCGTCCGTGCCAACATGCGTATGCGCCCCACGGAGCACATAAACAAGGAGAAGGCTAAGTCTGCCGTAGCTCCAAATTTGATCCACTCCATGGACGCCGCTCACCTCATGCTGACGGTAATCGAAACGCACGACTACGGGATAAGTTCCTTCAGTTTGATCCATGATTCATTTGGAACCCACGCGGGAAACACCACCCGTTTCTTCCAGATCATCAGGGAAGCGTTTGTCGATATGTACGAAAACTACGACCCCTTCGAGGAGATTTACTATCAGACACGAAAGGCGCTCGAAGACAAAGCGAAAGTCCCAGAGGTCCCAACCAAAGGAGACCTCGACCTCTCCCAAGTTATCAACAGTCTCTACGCCTTCGCCTGAGTATCGGGCGCTGGTCGAGAACCCTGACCCCAACATTCGGGACTTGGTGGAGCAGGTGACAGCCTTCGGGCTTCGTTACCTATCATTTCGAAACAGCCACGTAATCCTCATGGATCACGTAGGCATCAATCCAGACATCATCAGTGCAGAGGTCCAGCGGCAATTGGACCTTATGCCATCCAAGGAGTTTCATTAGTGCCTGAAAAAATGCACAGCGACCGCGTTCTGCGGCGCATCATCGAAGAAGAGAACGAATACGGAAACGGCTTCCGCTTCAAGGTTCAGGTGGAGTCTGACCTCCCGCTGAACAAGTACGTCTCCATCGACCTCATGTACATCTGCGAGGGCGAGGACACGAACGACACGCTGGGTGTCCTTCTGTCTCCCAAGGCAGCGCAGGAGATCGCACGTGCCTTGGAGAACGCTGCCTATACCGCCTACGACAACAATGAGGAGGCCGAACAGAATGGCTAAGAAGGTCCCTTTCGTAAGCCCCCTCGGTGTCGCCCGTTACCCCCACATCACCACGCCTGACAGCACGGGTAAGTTCGCTGACAACAAGTACAAGGTACAGGTCCTCATCCCCAAGAAGGAGGCCGAACCGCTCGTCCAGCAGCTTAAGGCCATCGCAAAGGAACTGAAGGTCGATAAGCTCCCCTTTAAGGAGGACAAGGACGACCCGTCCATGCTCGTGTTTATGGCGAAGTCCAAGTTCAAGCCCCTGATCTTCGACGCCAAGCGTAACGAGGTCAAGAAGGTGGACCTTCGAGTAGGTGCTGGCTCCAAGCTCCGCGTAGGGGGCATTGTGTTCCCCTATGATACTGGCCTTTCGCTTCAGATGAAGCAGGTGCAGATCGTTGACCTGGTGGACGGTGCCAACGCCATGTTTGATGAGATGGAAGGCTCCTTTGACGCAGAGGAGTTTGACGACTCCGACAGCAACACCTCTATGTTTGACGCTTCTGCTGGTAATGGGCTGGACATCTAAGCGCCGCGCCAAGCCGAAGCTAGAGTCCCGTTACCGATCACGATTTGAAGCAAGGGTAGCCGCAGGTCTAGAGGCCAACGGCGTCCAGTATGAATACGAGACCTTTAAGGTTGAGTACGAGGTGCCCGCCCGAAGGGCCAAATACCTCCCTGACTTCCGGCTACCCAACAACATCATCGTAGAAGCGAAAGGCCGTTTCGAGGCCAAAGACCGCGCCAAGCATCTGTGGATCAAGGCGCAGAACCCCGAACTCGACATTCGCTTCTGTTTCCAGAACGCATCTAACCGACTCTATCGCGGCTCACCGACGACTTACTCCATGTGGTGTGAGCGTTACGGTTTCAAATACTGCGAAAAAGAAATCCCCACAGATTGGATAAACGAGAATGCGCGAACTGAATGTTACGCCGCAAGCCCGGAAGGTATTGCGCCATCTTGAGAAGTACAAGTCCATCACACCGCTGGAAGCCCTCGGTGTCTATGGCATCTTCCGCCTTGCCGCTCGTGTGTACGAACTCCGCAGGGAGGGCTTTGCGGTCGTCACGATCAACCAACGTGACGAGAACGAGAAGCCCTATGCCAAGTATGTGTTGGCGAGGGCCGCACACTAATGGAAGCGGCTCTTAGCGAGTCAAAATTCCTACACCACGAACCGTGTCCATCTTGCGGTTCAAAAGACAACCTGGCGCGATACGCCGATGGAGGAGCTTACTGCTTTGGATGTAAGTACGTTGAAAGAGGTGAGGGACAATCTGGACTATCTGATCGACGCGATTTTCGGTCCGAAAGAGCCGGATATGACCAGCATAGCCTACTACACGGGACGATTGGAGCAATTGCTAATCGACGCCTTGATGAAGACACCTGCCGACTCTTCGGATACCAAGTCGGACAGTCCGATGACGGAGAACCCTGCCATATCGCATCTTATCGGGACCGTAATGGCTCCGTAGTTGCCCAGCATGTTCGTAAGGCTGGCAAGAAGTTCGCATGGATCGGAGATGCCAAGGCCGTAGGTCTTTTCGGAGACCACTTGTGGTCGAAAGGCAAGCGTATCGTCATCACCGAGGGCGAGATAGACGCTATGTCCGTCTCTCAGGCCATGGGTAACAAGTGGCCTGTGGTTAGCCTTCCCAACGGTGCTCAGAGTGCCTTGAAGTCCATCCAGAAGTCTTACGACTACCTCGACGCTTTCGAGGAGATCGTGCTGATGTTCGACATGGACGAACCTGGACGCAAGGCAGCGGCAGAAGTTGCTGAGTTGCTACCAGTTGGTAAGGTGAAGATCGCCAGCCTCCCGATGAAGGATGCCAACGAGCTTCTGGTAGCGGGCCGTGCTGGCGACATCGTTCAGTCCATGTGGAACGCCAAGCCGTATCGGCCTGACGGCATTGTGATGGCTAACGACCTCAAGCAGGTTGTGATGTCTCACGATGGCGAGATGGGTCTTCCGTATCCCTTTACGGCGCTCAACAAGATCACCCGTGGCATCCGTCCCTCCGAGCTTGTGGTTATCACCAGTGGCTCTGGGATGGGTAAGACGACTTTCGTGCGTGAGATTGCCTACGCCCTCCACACCGGGGGTCACAAGGTCGGTCTTATCATGCTTGAGGAGTCCAACAAGAGGACACTGCAAGGCTTGGTAGGACTTCACCTGAACAAGAACATCCTAGTTGATCGTGCGCTCTCTAGCGACGAGGAGATTTCCAGTGCCTTTGATGACCTTTTTACTAACCGCGACATTGCTCTGTACGATCACTTCGGTTCTACAGACGTGGATAACATCGTCAACCGAATACGTTTCATGGCCCGTGCTTTGGGTTGCACTCACGTTGTCGTGGATCACCTCTCTATCCTTGTTTCTGGTCTTGCTACAGGTGACGAACGCAAGCTCATAGACATGGCAATGACGAAGCTCCGCACCCTCGTGCAGGAGACAGGGATCACCCTGTTTGTCATCAGTCACCTCAAGAGACCTGACGGAAACCAAGGACACGAGGATGGTGCGAAGGTTCACCTCGGGCAACTCCGAGGCTCCCACGCCATCGCCCAGTTGGCTGACATCTGCATCGCGCTCCAGAAGCCCGACGAAGAGACCACTGACAGCACCGAACTGCGTATCCTCAAGAACCGCTTCACAGGCGAGGTGGGGAGCGCAGGAACACTTAACTACAACCGGGAAACCGGACGACTAACGGAGAGCGTGTTTTGATCCTTACGCCTCTCTGGTTCCTCACGTACATCTTCGTGATCGGAAAGATCGCGGGACACCTGGACGACCTCCCATGGATCGTGGCGCTGCTGCCGGCATTCATCAGCTTCATTCTGGAGCAACTGACCATTGAAGTTATTCACTATGATGAGGAGGACCCTGATGGGTCACAATGATGAACTAGCGAAGAAGATGGAGAAGATACGACAGCTTGTGGACGCTGAAGAAGTCGCCCGACAGGCTTTCGTGAAGGAGCCTACCTACAACAATGCCGTGGCGATCCAGAGGCTCCAACGCCAGCGCAAGGACATCCGTAGGACGCTTCCGGCTATCAAGGAGGCTGCTTGACGAGGCTGGTATTCGACATTGAAACGAACGGCCTTCTAGACACCATCACTACCATCCACTCCCTCGTGACCCTTGATGTCGATAGCGGTCATTTGGAGTCTTACGAACCCAGCGAGATCGAAGCGGGCGTTAAGCAACTCCAAGACGCTGATGAACTCATCGGCCACAACATCATCAAGTTCGACCTTCCAGCCATCGCAAAGCTCTTTCCGTGGTTCACCCCACGCGGCAAGGTGACAGACACGCTGGTACTCTCACGTCTCATCTACAGCGATTTGAAGTCCGACAAACAGGACGGCATCCGACTGACGACAGGTCAGATCACCAAGGATGCCTATGGATCACATTCGTTAGATGCGTGGGGCCAGCGTGTCGGTCTCCACAAGATGAAATACGAAGGCGGGTGGGAGACGTGGAACCCAGAGATGCAGGTGTACTGTGAGCATGATGCTCGTGTGACCCTTGCGCTCTGGAAGTTCCTCAAGCCTTGGGACTACAGCCAGGTTGCCATTGACCTTGAACACAGCGTTGCGAAGCTCTGTGCCAAGATAGAGGACAATGGCTGGCCCTTCGATGTCCGTGCGGCCACGGAGTTGTACTCCAGACTCGCACAGAGACGTGAGGAGCTTAAGGTTGAACTTCAAGGACTGTTCGATCCTTGGGAAGAGGTGGACCGTGTTGTCACCTACAAGAGGCCCAACAAGAAGCTAGGTATCCAAGCCGGGGACACCCGCACCTACATGAAGACCGTGGTGTTCAACCCCGGTAGCCGTCAGCACATCGAAAAGTGTCTGATTGCCAAGTACGGCTGGAAACCAGAGGTGTTCACGCCCTCGGGCCAAGCCAAGGTGGACGAAGAGGTCCTAGCGAAACTTGAGTACCCAGAGGCCAAGAAGCTGGCTGAGTTCTTCCTTGTGGAGAAGCGTGTCGGCCAACTGGCAGAGGGTGAGCAAGCGTGGATCAAACTGGAGCGTAAAGGGAAGATACATGGTTCTTACAATACCAACGGCGCGGTTACAGGAAGAGCTACACACAGCCACCCAAACATTTCTCAAGTCCCTTCCGTTTCAGCCGAGTTCGGTAGGGACTGCCGTGCATTGTTCTACAGCCCCCGTGGGTGGAAAACTGTTGGCGCAGATTACAGTGGCCTTGAGCTTCGATGTCTCGCCCACTACATGGCAGCATTCGACAACGGAACCTACGCCCGAGAGGTCGTAGAGGGCGATGTTCATACTGCTAATCAGAAAGCCGCAGGACTCCCCACCCGAAACAACGCCAAGACCTTCATCTACGCCTTCCTGTACGGAGCAGGAGATGAAAAGATCGGAAAGATCGTTGGCAAAGGTTCCAAGGAGGGAAGGGAACTAAAAGAACGCTTCCTCCAAGCGACACCCGCTCTAGCGAACCTCAAGAAAGCCGTCAGCAACGCAGCGTCCCGTGGGTGGCTTAAGGGCCTCGACGGTCGCATCCTGCCTGTTCGCAGCCATCACGCTTGCGTAAATCTCCTCCTGCAAAATTGCGGGGCCGTTTTATGTAAGGCTTGGATAGTCGGAATTGATGAACAACTGAAAGCCGCTGGCCTGAGACATGGCTGGGATGGCGATTACGCATTTTTAGGATGGATTCACGATGAGGTCCAAATCGCAGTTAAAGAGGGCTACGAAGAGCAAGTCGGACAGACCTGCCTCAGAGTGGCCGAAGAAACTGGACACCGATTCAGTTTCAAATGCCCCCTTGCCTCCGAGTACAAAGTTGGAAGCAATTGGGCCGAAACGCATTGATAGCGTTCTCAGGCAGGTCCTCCATACCGTGTGGACGTGCCAGGTAACTACCAAATCAGACTTCGCTCGTGAACACGCTGACTTCGTAGCGATGGCCGCAAGCATGGGTCTCATCTCAACTCGTATCATGGAGGAGGTCTATGGCCGTCAGTGGCAGATCACTTCACGCGGTCTTGCCGCGCTCGAAGAACACTACGGAATCAAAACGACCGAAGAAGAAGACCAACTCGACCTCTTTGGCTGAACTGGTTGTCGTGGAGTGGGTTGACGCAGTTGTGAGCAGTGGATGGGAAGTCGGAAAGGCAAACTCAAAGGTGGACCTCGTAACCAGCATAGGCTGGCTTTTGGACCGCAACGACAGCGAGGTCGTCCTCGCGGCAGACATCTCGACCGATACGGACGGCGCACTGCACACGAACCGCCGCCTAGCGATACCAGCACCATGGATCAAATCAATCAAGGAAGTGAAGCTGTAATGCTGACCCTTAACGACTACCAGACTTCGGCCCGTAAGACGGCCATCGAACTCACAGCTAACCACATGGCCTTTGGTCTCCTTGAGGAATCCGGGGAAATCGCAGGTATCATGAAGCGTGTCCACCGCAAGGACAAGGAGTACAGCGAGACCACAGATTGGTACGAGAAGGAGATGACTGAGTTCGCCTATGAGCGCCTTAAGGCCGAACTCGGGGATGTCCTTTGGTACACTGCGATGCTTGCCGATGTCCTTGGGTACACCCTTGGTGAGGTGGCTGCTGAGAACCTGGCGAAGCTCCAGAGGCGCAAGGCCAAGGACATGATCCACGGCTCCGGGGATGACCGATAATGAGCTTTGTCGTCCTCACCGCGCCTGAGTGTAAGTGGTGCGAGAAGGCCAAGGACCTCATCAAGGCCAATGGCTACAAGTTCGTGGAGTTCGATGTCTCCGCGTACCCCACGCTCCGTGAGTTCATGTCAGCCAACCTCCTGACCACCGTTCCCCAAGTCTACATCGTTGGCGAATGGATCGGAGGGTACAACAAGCTCTTTGAGTTCTTCCAAAGGAAGCACGATGACTCTTAAGTCCTCCAAGATCGTCATTCTCGGGACGCATCCCGACAGCCTACTGGCCTTCGATCCGGTAGCCCACGCCTCTGACGAAATCTGGGGTATGGCTCACCACAACAAGACGCTGCTTCACGCTACCCGAGCCTTCGAGGCCCACAGCCCCGAGATCGTGTTCGAGCATGGGGGTAATGGTCACATCCAGAGGCTCAAGAAGATCGCCCACGAGATGCCCCTGTATACCATGTGGTCGTGGCCCTTGGAACTCGGGCCGATGCACAAGGTCGTCACAGCGGCGAACCTGGCTGACCAAGGGATCGTGAGGTGGCGGGCCGAGGATTGGAACAACACCGGGGAGCCGATTGGCAGCACTCCGTTCATCGAAAGCAGCATTGGGTACATCATGGCGATGGCCCTGCGAGAGGCTGTGACTACCCCGATGTTGTCCGACATCTACCTGTACGGCATCAACATGAGTGGTAGTGATGAGTACACCTACCAGCGCCCAAACATCTGCTACCTGATCGGTAAAGCGGAAGGCATGGGCATCAAGGTCCATACGCCGCCCAAGTGTTCCATCTTCAGTAGCCAGTGGACCGGACGTGTCTATGGGCATCCTAAGAACCTCCACGACATCATCTATTACCTTAAGCCCGAGGGAGCGCCGAGCGATGACTGAAGACATTCAAATTGAAAGCATGGTCACGATCACTGGCGCTGAGTACGTTCGCCTGATGGCAGAGAACGCCAAGCTGCGGGCTGCGCTGGAGGAAGTAATGCCGTTTGTGGAGTTTCAGCTTCACAAGATGATGGAGGAACGGAACACGATTCCGATCACCCGCGCTCTTGGCCTCGCCCGCGCTGCCCTTGGAGGTGACAATGACTGACATAGTTCATCGCCTCGCCCAGTGGGCTGAGAATGACATGCCAGCCGAAGATGTGGCGCTGGCGGCGAAGCATGAGATTGAGCGACTGCGGGCGGCGCTGGAATGGGCGGCTGTCCAGCTTGGTAACAACAATCTGCCAGCTTTTGCCCATCAAGTCCGCGCCGTCCTTGGAGGTGAAGGATGAAAATCACTTGGCTTAAGAACCACCGCTACAACATACCGGAGGACGTGTCGTTCATGATTAACGAACTAGATGAGAAGCAGGCGGAAATTGACCGTCTCATATTGGCACTGCGCGACAGCGAGAATGCGCGCAAGGTGCTTCGCAAGGACTTGGAAGAGGCGACTGTTCTGATTGAAAAGGCGACCGACAAGCTTGAGGCCGTCAGAACTAAAAACGTCAAGCAGGCTGAAACAATCAACTTCCTTGACTGTGAAAACGACAGGCTACGGGCGGCGCTGAATACAATCGCGTGGGAAGGCTACGAAGATCACCACTTCCAGCTTGTCGCCCGCGCTGCCCTTGGAGGTGAAAATGACTAACATTCACACCAACATAACATTCAGCGGCGAACTCCATCATCCTGAGATTGATCGGCTAAAGGCCGAGAACGCCAAGCTGCGGGCTGCGTTGGAACTTTGGCATCTCGCTACAAATATCAACATTACAATGGAAGGCCCACAATACATGGGCGTCAGCTTTATACTTGGCCGTCAGGCGTGGGAACGCACCCGCGCTGCCCTTGAAGGTGACACATGAGAGACTGCCCATCCCACGCGCTTATGTCCTGCGGACGCTCTGAATGCGTGGTTGAGTGCGTGTTGCAAAAGCCGACGATTACTTGGCCTATGTCATGGCCCATGTTCCAATATCCCGTTGGTTGCATCTGCCCTCCAGCCAGTGAACAGACTTGCCAGAACTCGCAGTGTGGGCGGAAGCCGCCGCAGCCACTTATCGCAACATGCAGCACTGGAGGTTACAAGTGATTGACCCAGATAAAACCTACCGCACCCGTGATGGCCGCGAGGTTCGGATTTATGCAGTGGATGGGAGCGATGACTTCCCTGTGCATGGTGCATTTCGTAACAAGTACGGGTGGAAGTTGGAGTCTTGGCCTGCTTCTGGCCGCTGGGGAGGTGATTGCGATGATGGTTGCGACCTCATTGAAGTGAAGCCCCGCATCAAGCGGGAGGTGTGGGTGAATGTGTATGAGGATTACAAGTTTTTGACGTGCCACCGCGATCAAGGCGCTGCAAATTGGCACGCAAAACCAAATCGCATCGCCTGTGTAAAACTCACCATTGATTGCGAAGAAGGAGAGGGACTGTGATAACGGCTGACCAGATACCGGATGAGGTGGTGGACGCTTTGCACTCCAGCCTTGCAGATGACGGTGATACGCTGACTGAAGTCTGGGATTGTCGTGTAGCCATAGCCGCTGCCCTGAATGCGTGGCCGGGGGTCGAGTACACATACTACACAAACGGCACGGAGTACTACAAACCAGTTTTCATCCTCCCTCTTTCCGCAGGAGGAATATAATGACAACCCTCCTTATCGACGGAGACCTGTTGCTCTACCGCTCCGCTGCTGCGACCGAAACCGAGGTCCAGTGGGACGAGGACAACTGGATACTCCACAGTAACCTCACGGAATCCAAAGACCTCTTCACGACAGCCCTAGACGGCATAACGAACGCTCTTGGTACGCGGTCGATCATTATGTGTCTGTCCGACTCCGCGAACTTCCGCAAGGACCTCACGCCGACTTACAAGTCCAAGCGCAAGGAGACCCGCAAGCCCATCGTGTTCAGGCCGTTGCTTGAGTGGGTCAAGGAGACTTACAACCCCGTCATCAAGACACGCCTAGAGGCCGATGATGTCTTGGGGATACTTGCGACACATCCAGACCGCGTGGGGAAGTGTGTCATCGTCAGTGACGACAAGGACATGCAGACCCTCCCGTGTACCCTGTATCGCCAAGGGCAGCTTAAGGTCATCTCAGAGGACGAGGCGGATTACTTCTGGGCCTTCCAGACCCTCACGGGCGACAGCACGGACGGATACCAAGGCTGTCCTGGTGTTGGCCCTAAGAAGGCGGAAAGCATCCTGACGACCAAGCCTTACTGGCCCAAGATCGTAAACACCTATCGCAAGGCGGGGTTGACTGAGGATGACGCACTACTGAACGCGAGGCTCGCTCGCATCCTTCGCTACTCCGATTGGGACGTAACTAATCAACAGGTGAAACTTTGGACACCCAACACAACTACACAGGCCGCAGCGTGAGCCTTGAGGATCAGTTCGACACCGAGTTCGACAGGCTCTTGGAGCGCAAGCCGGATGTCATCAACAAGCCCGACCACTACGCCAAGTGGCCCATTGAGCCAGCCACCTTCATCATCAGAAACGGCATGGAGTTCTGGCGGGGCAACATCGTGAAGTACGCCACCCGTGCGGGCCACAAGCAGTACGAAGGCATGACCAAGGCCGACAGCGAGATCACCGATCTCAAGAAGATCATCAGATACGCAGAGATGCGGATTAACCAACTGAACGGAGAACAGACGCTTTGATGAACAATGATAAGAAGCAGGGGCCTACCCTGCCTATCTCTGAAGAAATCCACGCACTGAAGTACCGCCAAGATGGCGAGAGTTTCCGAGAGGCAATGTCACGCATCGCGGATTCCCTCAAGGACAGTGACGAACACTTCCACCAGCTTCGAGACATCCTGTTGGACATGCGCTTCCTCCCGGCTGGGCGTGTTCAAGCGTCCATGGGGTCAGCGCGTCAATCTACTGCTTACAATTGTTTCGTCTCTCCCACGATCCCTGACAGCATGAAAGGTATCATGGAGATCGCCAGCTACGCTGCAGAGACCATGAGACTCGGAGGTGGTATTGGGTACGACTTCTCGACCATCCGTCCCAAGGGGGACATGATCGCAAAGATCGGAAGCCCCGCAAGTGGCCCTGTGTCCTTCATGCGTATCTTCGATGCCGTGTGTGGCACTGTGGCTGCTGCGGGACACCGTAGGGGCGCTCAGATGGGGGTGCTGCGGGTAGATCACCCGGATATTGAGGAGTTCATCAGAGCCAAGCAGAACACCACGAACCTCACGAACTTCAATGTGTCCGTGGGTGTCACTGATGACTTCATGGACGCTGTGAAGGATAACACCACCTTCGACCTCTCGTGGGGTGGGCGTAAGTACAAGACCGTGAATGCCCGTGGCCTGTGGAACGAGATCATGCGCTCCACTTGGGATTGGGCGGAACCTGGTGTCCTCTTCATTGACCGGATCAACGCCCTGAATAACCTGTGGTACTGCGAGAAGATCGCTGCCACGAACCCCTGTGCCGAACAGCCTCTACCGCCCAACGGTGCGTGTCTCCTTGGCTCCTTCAACCTCGTCAAGTACGTGGTGCTGGACGATGAGACCAACAGCTACCAGTTCAACTATAACCAGTTCCTCGCAGACATCCCGATTGTCGTGAGGGCGATGGATAACATCGTGGACAGGGCGTTGTACCCTCTGGAACCTCAGTGGAAGGAAGCAAGCTCAAAGAGGCGCATGGGTCTTGGGGTAACTGGAGTTGCCAACGCTCTTGAGGCTCTTGGGCTACCTTACGGCTCCACGGGCTTCTGTCAGGAGCTTGACTACCTACTGATGATGTTCACGAACGAGTGCTACAGGCAGTCGGCCTACCTGGCGAAGGAGAAGGACTGCTTCCCGCTCTATAACCAGCACTCCTACGCACAGGGGAACTTCGTGGCCCGCCTTGATCCCGAGGTCCAGAGCCTCATCTGGGCCAATGGCTTGCGTAACAGCCACCTGACATCCATCGCTCCTACAGGCACCATCAGCCTCACTGCGGATAACATCAGCAGCGGGATTGAGCCAGTGTTTAGCTACGGGTTTGATCGTACCATCCAGACACCGAATGGACCCCGCGTTGAACGTGTGGATGACTATGGGGTGCGGGTGTTTGGCATTAAGGGCCGCACGGCTGACCAGTGCAGCGTCAGTGACCATCTGAATGTTCTGAAGGTCGCAAGCTACTGGATGGACTCGGCTGTCTCCAAGACCTGCAACGTGGGTGCGGATGTGTCCTTCGAGGACTTCAAGAACATCTACATGACGGCCTACGACATGGGTGCCAAGGGCTGCACGACCTTCCGAGCCGCAGGTAAGCGAATGGGCATCCTGAACGTCAGTGCGCCCGAGGAGGGTGAAGGTGCCGCTTGTTTCATAGACCCAACTACAGGCAAGAAAACGTGCGAATGACACCGATGTGGGTATAGTTGACAATTGACAACTAACGCCCATTAGGATACAAAAAGCCGATCCGAGAGACACCTTTCGGATCGGTGTTTTTCAAGTTTAGGGAGGCTATCAAATGACACCCGCAAGCAGAGAGAACGTATGGACCCCCGAGCGTCTTAAGACCCTCAAGACCCTCATTGAATCTGGGGTCAGGCATAGGGAAGTCGCTAGGATACTTGGGACAACGCGGGGTGCCTGTACGTCTGCATACCATCGTAAGATTCTTCCGTTTCTTGAGGTGACGAAAGAGGCTCAAAGAGGACTTGAGACTGATGCCCTTATGAATGGCGAGGAAATCCGTGCTGTACCGAACCTCGCGTTTGTCCCTGGATTGGCAGGAAATCCCAAGTACCGCATGACCAATCGAATTGTGAATGCCTTTTAGACGTGATATGAAAGCATTGCTTGGCTGAAAAGCGACACTCTAGGTCAAGCAAAGAGCGCCCGAGGGATCACAAGTCTCTCGGGCGTTTTCGCATTCGGACGGAGGCTAGGCCCCCTATGAATGCGTACTGAATGGCTACTGAATAGCTACTGAATGCCAACTGAATGCTGACTGAATAGCTACTGAATGGCAAGCAGACGCAAGTCTGCGACTTGCTTAGATAAGCCCCAAGTCCTCCAGCGTTTCCTCAAGCCCACCACGTTCCCAGCCAATCTCACCCGTTTCCGCGTTGACCTGGATGGGCGGGCGGTACACGGGCGGGGCCGTGGGGCGCGTTAGAACCGCGGGCCGGGGCTTGCCAGTGACGAAATAGGGCTTTGGGCGTCTATGGTAATAGGCGATAGGCTAACCTCCCGATTTCGTAGAGCACGAAAAGATAGGCCGCGTCCTTCGACACGGCCCAAAGATACCAAACCAAACGAGTGGCGCGGATTGTCACTTGTTGCCCCACGCTAGTTCCGTTTGGATATAGGCGCGGATCACGCGGCGATGGATTTCTTCCCGCCAAAACCATTTCGATATGGTTATGTCACGCGTTGCGGCATATTCCATCACGTGCCGGCACATGAGGGCAATTGCCTCATCTGCTAGCTTGTCGAGTTCACATTTCGTGGGGGTCATTGGCTTGCCTCTTTGATAGCCTTATGCAAGCTGCGGGCTGTGTTTTTATTCACGTTCAAATACAGGTAGGTTATTGCGTCATCTGAGCAAGAAAAGGCTAAGAGCCGTTTCGTTGGCTCATGGCTCATCATGAACTGATTACCTTGCCAGCAATGCCAATCCCCAATGATTGCGCTAAACATGAGCGTTATCTCCTAGCGTTATCCAAAGCCGCCGCATGGCTATCGAAAGGTCCCATTGCGTCACCATCCGGCAAGCAACCGGGAAAGCACGCTTGCCAGTACCAGCCCGCGTCCAGTTCCCCGTCAGTGTCGAGATAGAAGATTTCAAAAGAGCCGTAGAACTCGCCGTCATCCGTTAGAAAATTGTGAAAGCTCATCACTTCACCCCATAGCAGCCAATGAGTTTAGCAATCCTGCGACGTGACGCGGGCGTGACGCTTTCGGGAATATGCAAGGACCAGTTTTCTGTCTCACCCGTGCTGAAATCTTCGCGCACATTATAAAACGTGAACCAACGCGGCGCGTGGACGGGATATTCACTAGCTTCGACGTAAGCGCCTCTGTGCCAATAGAGATCGCTCATCACGTCCTGGAAGGATACATCCTCACAGATGAAACCCGTGCTCTCAGCTTCACCATGTTCGGCGCTTTCGCGGGTTATGATTTCATAGCAGATTGAAAAGCCTGATTTAGGCATGTTGCGACACTCCAAAATAGCGCAGCTATCGCTGCTAGATTTCCCCGGCACCATTGCCAGGTAGCCAATCAATAGCCCAAACAAAGACAGTTGACAAGTGTCATGTGTATGCATATTAGGAGAGACAGCTAGGCAATCGGGCCTAGCGTTTGGAGCAGCAAAGCTGCGTTTGGAGTGTCGCCCAAATGAATACGAGCAACTGGAAATTTGATGGAAATGAGGACGTTTTAGACAGCCGCGAGATTGTCGAGCGTTATAATGAACTGGCGGAACTTGAGACGCGCACAGATGGCGAACTGGCCGAAATGCTAGCCCTTGAGGAACTGAGGAAGCAGGGCGAGACCTGCGCAGATTGGGATTATGGCGAAACACTGATCCACGAAAGTCACTTTACGGACTATGCAGAGGAACTAATTACGGAGTGCTACCCAGAAATCGCTAAGGCTCTAGATAGCTCAAGCTGGCCTATGACATGCCTCAAGATGGATTGGGACATGGCCGCTCGTGATCTCAAGACTGACTACACGCCTGTGGAGTTCAACGGCTCGACCTATTGGATTAGGAGCTAGGCTGACCATGATGAAAGCCCTTGAAATCGTCGCGGCCCTCATGTCTCTTTCGGGGGCGTTTGTGTTGTTCGTTATCTTCTGGAACATTACGCCGCATTAAGTGGCTTTAAGCAACCATTGCCAGCGATATGCCTCTCTAGGCCCGTAGGATAGCCCTACGCGGCCTTTAGGGCGTTGTGTGGTAGTAGGGTAGCGGAAAGAGCGGAAAGCTGTCTGGGGGCTTCCTAGGGGTTTCTGGGGGTATCTAGGGAAAGTGATAGTTGACGTGAGACAACTGTTGACAACCTGGGAATAACGTGGGAGAACGGGGGACATCAACAACGGAGAACGCAGATGGTAAAGACTTTTGAAACCCGCTCGGGCCTCAAGTTCACTGTAGAGGTTCTTGAGGATATTGGACACGCTCTAGTGTGTAAGGTCATCAAGGGCCGCAAGCCCTTCCTTGGGAAAGTCCAAGTGTTCGCAAAGGACAATATGCTCTAAGGGGGACATAGAGAGACGTAAGAAAACCCTGGGGAAACCTGGGGTTTTTTTGTGTTTAGTCCCGTTTTTTCACGAAAAACGGTATTCCCGATCAAACATAACGCTGTAGCTGTCTAGCTTGTCCATATATCAATCCGATATAGGTCCTTAATGTCTACCAATCTAGTAGAGTATTAGGCCAAATGTCCCCAAATGCGCCCATGATCTATCCCCCACGGATCACATATCCTATTAGGTAGCGTGCTAGATCAACAGGTTAGCCTATGGAGGGGGACAGGGTAGAGGGGGAACGAGCACCAGGAACTAGGGTAGCGCACGGATCACGGGTCCCTCCCGCCACTTTCGGACCCCCACGGAGTCGAATTGAATACCAATTCAAAATTGTCGCTAAAGGCTGCTGTTGTTGTTGTTATTCCCACCGCGATCTTAAGTGGGACTCCCGAAACTTTAGGACCGGGGGAGGGGTCTTTCGCCACATTTCCGCCACACATCCCGACATCGCAAAGCCTCCCAAGCCCTCTTAAGCCCCCTCACGCCACCCTCCGCTCCTAATTCGCTCTTTATGTAGCGATTAGAACCATTTAGGTGTCATTTTGAGCTAAAACGACCACTTAAGAGGAAGAGGAATCAAATCCTACTTTAGGACCCTATGGGGGACTAGGGGGCCATAGATACATTATGTCAACATTGTGACACATCCCGACATCGCTAAGACTCTTAAGATAACTCAAGACAACTCAAGACTGACTATGATGGATGTTAATAATCATCATCAGAGTAGAACTTAAGTATCTTAAGACACCTTAAGTACCTTAAGTAACATTGATGGTGTAATCTAGTATCATCAACAAAGCTAAACTTAAGTCCCCTTAAGTATCTTAAGTCCCCTTAAGTATCTTAAGTACCTTTAGCCCTCTTCAATCCGTGTTTCTTATCCCTGTGTCTTTTCTCAAGACCTCTCAAGACACCCCCCGATACATTACGTTACTTAAGGATAATTTCGATGGCTTCATCCAAGCCTACTAAGCAGGGCTTTGTCCCGTGTTCCGCGTGCTCTTCTCCCGCTGCCTGTAAGAAGGCGGGGCGGTGCTTGAAGAAGGGCCGGAAGTAACACCCCGCTCCAAGTGGCGCAGCCACGGCTGCTCCTTACGTTTCTCAAGTTTTAAGGAAGACCCTAGATGGCTCTCGAAACTGGCACCTACATTTCGGACCTGGTGTCTACCAATCCGGCAGCGTCCGACAACATTTCGCAGGGCGATGACCACATTCGCCTCATTAAGGCGGCTATCAAGGCTACCTTCCCGAACATCTCAGGGGCCGTTACGCCGACCCACGGTGAACTGAGCACCCTTGGTTCCACGGGGACCCCCACGTTTGGCAGTATGGTACTCTCGTCTACGGATGCGGGTGCCAGTGCTGCGCCGTATATCGACCTGTGGCGCAATTCGGCATCCCCGGCTGCTAACGATGCCTTGGGCCAGATCACGTTCTCTGGTGAGGACTCCGCTGGCAACTGGACAAAGTACGCGGAAGTCATTGCTGTCCTCGTTGATCCCACGAACGGTTCCGAGGACGGTTCTCTGGTTTTCAATACGACAAGGGCCGGGACCTCTACGGAGGCTCTGCGTATTAGCAACCAAGGCTATGTTGGTATCAACGCCGCTGCGCCTGAATACTATTTGGACGTAACAGCGGCGGATAACGTCACAACCACTACCGCTGTTTCTATTCAAAATTCTTCTCGCAACTACGGCCTTGGCCTCGGCGCATATCAACTCACCAACCGTAACATCGGTGGCACTGCGACGACCGTTGATTACACCTTCGACATTGGTGGCGCGTCTATATTCAAAACAGCAGACACCGAGCGGATGCGTATTTCATCTAACGGTAATGTTGGTGTTGGAACGTCATCCTCAAGCCTAGCGAAATTTGCGGTTCAAAACGATAGGGCCGTAAACGGCTATGGGGCAGTTCTCAGAACATACAACGGTGCCACCTATGAAAACGACTTTGTTCTTGGTTTCGATGGGACAAGTTCGTTTCTAGGGAACTACCAGAACTACCCGCTCACATTCCTGACCAACACGACCGAACGTATGCGTATCGCTGCTAACGGTAATGTTGGTATTGGCACGACTGCCAGCGATCAGAAACTCAACATTTCTGGTAGCATTTACATGGTCGGCGGTGATCAAACCGCGCTTACTTGGACCTCCAGCATTGGTACTCACTATGTCAAGTTTGATAGCGCGGTAAACGGCCTCAAGCTGAACGGCTACGACAATGTAGTTATTGAGACGGGCAGCGGTACTGAGCGTATGCGTGTCACCAATGGTGGTAACGTAGGTATCGGCACAAACAACCCTGCCGACAAACTCCACGTTGTTGGCAACATCGCAACGACCAGCACGGGCAGCATTTTGGTCAAGGGTTCCGGCCTAGTCGGCTACGGTACAGGTGCTGGCAGTACGGTTACGCAGGGTACGTCTCGCACCACCGCCGTCACGCTCAACAAAGCATCAGGCCGCATTACGCTCGTAAGTGCCGCAGCGACGACCTCTTGGACGACCTTCACTGTCAACAACTCTCTCGTTGGCAACAGTGACACCATTGTCATCAACCAGCGCACGGGCGCTCGTCAGTACAACGCATTTGTGTCGGCTGTATCGGCAGGTTCGTTTGACATCACCTTTGCGGCTGTGAGTGGCACAACGGTAGAGCAGCCCTCGTTCTCGTTCAACGTCATTAGTGGCACCGCCACCTAAACATTAACGGATACCTCATGTTTCTCGCATTCGTAACTCACGACCTCACGCACAACACGCTTGAGGCAACCTGGCTTGAGCCGCAGATGAACGGTGACGGCGAAGTTGAAGCCTACCGTCCTGTCAAGTCGCGCAACTATAGCTCCGATCAGAAAGCTGAGTTTGAAGCTGACTGTGGTGCAGTAGGTCCCAAGTACACCGCCATGGCTGGCTGGTAACAAAAACACACACAAGTAGCGCAGCAACGGCTGCTTTATAAGGATACCCGACCATGCCCGATCCAGCAGATACCGCCGCTGGCGAGAACGGAGTCGATAGCTCTGGATGGGGTGGTGGCGGTGGTAACTATGCGTCCATCGGAGGTGGTCAGGGTTCTGGCTCCTCCTACGGCGGTGGTAACTCCACAAACACAGGGGGTGTGATCTCTGGTGGGACTTCCGGAAACTACGGCGGCTCCAACAACTCCGGTAGTGGAACCTACGGTGGCTCTGGTAACTACGGTGGCTCCAATAACACAGGTAGCTCAGGTCTCCGAGGCCCCGAAAGTTCTTGGGGTACTCGCGGCACCATGGGTACTTCTTCAAGCCCCCCTGCGACCTCCACGTCCACAGCGAGCGGGGGTATCGGCGGTGCTCTGAGTGCGGGCCTTGGTGGCCCCTACAGCAACCCGATCTCTCTGAGTGCGTCTGCTGATACTGGATACTCCTATCGTATCCCTGACGTTAATCCAAATACCATTCCGGGTATGGCTACGCCAAACCAGTTCGACAAGACGATCTACAACTCGAACCTTGTCAACGTGTACGGCAACCCGATGAACACGTGGTCGAACAACTTCGACCCGAACAAACTGACTCCGGGTGCTCAGAAGGTCTACCAAGCCATCGAAGACAACGCTCTTCGCTTGGGTGTTCCGGTAGACTACTTCAGCGGCAAGCGTATGTACAACCCTGAAGTTGGCACAACGCAACACTCCCTCGGTCAGGCTATCGACATCCGCATCAACGATCCTGTCACAGGTAAGCCTGTAGGCTACGATCAGATTGGTAACGCGGCTTACAACCCCATTGGCAGCGTTCGTCCAGGCTTCCGCACTCCCGCCCAAGCGGGAATGATTCAGGATGCCCTTGAGCAACCCTATCAGGACTTCGCCACGCAAGTCATCGGTAGCTTCTACAGCAACCCCGGTGTCTATGGTCCCTTCGAGAACCAGCGTTGGGGAGGTGCCTTTGAGAGCGGTGCGTTTGCCAAAGACTACATGCACTTTGACGAAGGTAAGGCCGCAACAGGTGTCAGTGCGTCTCAACAGGCTCTTCGCAACGTAGCTTCGGCCTCCGCGCAGCCTTCAGGTCCCTTAAGTGACCCAAGTTCCACAGGTCCTCTTCAGCTTGCTATGGCTGGCATGGGTGGCGCTGTGTCTCCTTCGGCTCCGGTTACGCAAAGCTCTCCGTACTCGAACATTCTCGACAAGACGGACAGGCTTCCGCCAAACGTCTCTGAGTACTACAAGACACCTCCAGCAGTTGCAAACCTTCCTAACCCCAATGTTACGAACGGGGTGTTAGGTGGTGGTGGTGTAACTGCACTTCCCAACGATCAGCGTTACGCTGTTGCTGGGGGGCAGGGTGTTCTTGCAGTTGGCAATCTCAGCCTTCAGGCTCCCCAAGCTCCACAGCAGGTTGCAAGTGTTGTCCCCTCGTGGGAACAGTCCAGCTACACGGGTCCCATCGACACCGTAATGAACCAGCCCGTACCCCCGTCTCAGGAAGGGGAACCGATCCCGTATCCGGTTGACGAGGACGGCCTTGGTTACAAGGTGTGGCGGGCGGGTACTCAGGTGGCTGACATGCTGTTACCTGGTGGTGGCATGATGCTCCGCACCATGGATGATAACCTGAAGAACCGCTGGCCTTCGATGACCAATGCGGAACGTCAGGCTCTCATTGACCAGTGGAATGCCAATAACAACCCCGGTGGCCCGCAGGTCGCAGGTAACGCGGTAGGCGGTCAGAGCGAGGGTCCCAAGGTCGGCGGCGATAGCCCCACCATGATCTCGTATAACCAACCTTCAGCACCTCCGAGAACCGTTGGCCCCGCAGCCGAGCCAGTTAACGCTGTATGGAAGCAGGATGCCATCGCTTACGGCTTCACGCCCGAGCAACTGAACGACCCCGAGATCGCTGCGTACATCAAGCAGCTATGGGACATGGGGTGGATACCTCAATCTGCATAAAGGAATTACGACATGCCAATCTTGCCGATCCGCAACCTCGGTCAGATTGGTGTCGTCACTGACATCAACTCTTACGATCTTCCCATTAACGGTATCTCCAAAGCAAACAATGTGAGATTCCAAGATGGGAAGGTCAAGCGGGCAAACGTGTTCCGTGGTGTGAAAGACACGACACAGACAACTCCGATCTTCCCGTTCACGTTTGAAACCCCCAACAACTACGACAAGATCGGCATGGCTGATCGTGATGGTACAGTGTACTTCTACCAGAACGGTACGGAGGAGAATGTTACCGAAGGTACTTGGACGGCTTCAAACTCCGATGAGCCGTGGACCTACACCTACCTTCAGGGCATCGGCTACCTCAACCGCTCTGATCGCGTTCCGTGGTACTACACAAACGCATCCACAGACTTCGCAAAGCTGACGAACTGGACCTCTACGTGGAGGTGTCGTTCACTCCGCTCCTTCAAGGACTACCTCCTCGCCCTCAACGTGACCAAGGGTGCCAACAGCTACCCCAATATGGTCAAGTGGTCTGACATTGCTCAATACGGAGCCGTGCCGGGATCGTGGGATGAGACGGACATCACAAAGTCGGCAGGTGAGAACCTTCTGGCTGAAGTTACGACAGCCATTCAGGACGGCTTGACGCTTCGAGATGCCTTTGTGATCTACAGCCAAGACCAGGTGTGGCTCATGGAAGAGACAGGCGATGCCTTGATCTTCCGCTTCCGCAAGCTGTTCGACGGTGTGGGTATCATCAACACCAACTGTGTTGTTGAAGTTGACGGACGCCATTTCTTCTTCGGTGTAGACAACATCTACGTACACGATGGGAACAGCATTGAGTCCATCCTTGATGGAAGCAACTGGTCAAAGGTGTTCAACAACCTCAACATCGCCAAGACGAACCAGTTCTTTGTGGCCCACAACCCGTTCCACAAGGAGGTTGTGTTCGGCTACGTATCTGGCGACCCTGACGCTAACTTCACGTCGACGAGTTACTGCAACCGCGCTGCGATCTTTAACTACTCGAACCAAACGTGGTCTTTCGCTGACCTCCCGAACATTGGTGGCGCTACGATCTCCGACTTCAACACTGAAGTGGCATGGTCAGGTGCTTCCGGTACTTGGGAAACCTTTGGTGGCTCTTGGTATCGTCAGGAGGTCAAGGGTAATGACGTGGTGTTCATGCTTGGCGCTGCATCTACCAGCAACGGCCTGACTGCTTCACGGCTCTATGGTTACGAGGGTTCCAACGATGGAGACCTTCCGTACAACATCTCCACGGAAGCGACGAAACAGGCTTATGTCGAGCGTATCGGTATAGACCTTGACGACTCTGGCGAGGAAATCCGCGCCTACAAGGTCATCAAGTCGATTTACCCGCAGGTGAACACGAAGGCCCCGAACCAGACTGTGGATGTCAAGTTCTCAGGGATTGCCTTGAGTGGCACGGATGTGACCTGGACGACAGCAACAAGTTTTGACCCCTCCGCTGGCTACAAGATCGACACCCGAGAAGGTGGCCGATACTTGGCATGGCGCGTGGAGACGAACGACTACAATGATTTCGAACTATCTGGATTTGACGCCGATGTTGTGTCAACCGGGAGACGCTAAAAGTGGCTTACGACAAAAACGACCTCAAGGTCACAACGTATCGCCGCGCGTCTCAACCATTAGCAACTGACGGAACTCTGAACTCCAAAATCACCCCGGAACTGAAGAAACTTCAGACCTACTTGGACACAGAGTTCAGCAAAGTTGAAGACTCTCTAAACACACTCACTGATGCCGCACCACAGGTCGCATTTAAGGAACCTGCGGTCAAGAAGCTGGGCATGATCCGATACGCAAAGTCACCTTGGGACCCTTTGGGAACCGGAGATGGCTGGGTGTTCTGGGATGGCTCCGCTTGGGCCGCACTGTAAAGGAATTTCATTATGGGCTTTTGGGACTCACTGTTGGGTGCTGGCACAACCCTTCTCGGCGGCGTACTTGGTGCAACAGCAGGTGGCAACAGCAACAACGCTTCTACGGAACAAAAGGTTGTCCCGTGGGGACCGCAGCAGCCGTACCTGATTGGCGGCTTTCAAGACGCGGCCAACATCTACAACCAGCTTAAGCAGACCCCGTTCTACCAAGGGGATATGTACGCTGGCCTGACGAACCTCCAGAACCGTTCGATCAACGGTATCCGCAACTTTGCCACAAACGGTGGCCGCGATGCGGCAATGGGTATGCTCAACAACGGGCGTATGTCCATGGCGCAGGGTTCTCGTGGGCAGCTTGGGGTGGCTGGCGACCTTGCAGACTTCAGAACAGGCCGCGCTACCGACTTCAGCGCCCTGACGGATTATAACCCGGAAAATGCGACCCGCCAGAACATCGCTGATGCGTCTCAGTACGCCAACAATCCGTACCTTCAGGGCGAGATTGATGCGGTGTCTCAGGACGTGCGCCGTAACCTCACTGAGGATGTTCTTCCCGGTATCAACCGAGCGGCTTCGTCCTCTGGCCTTACAAACTCTTCCCGTGCTGGTGTAGCTGAAGGCATTGCCCTTCGCGGCGCACAGGATCGCATTGGTGACATCTCGTCCACGATGCGCTCCAACGCTTACCAGCAGGGTCTTGGGCTGGCTGAAGGTGCTCGTTCGACCAACATGGGTATGCGTCTTAACGCGCTGTCTCAGGGTCTCTCGAACACCGAGAATGCCCGCCAGTTCAACACGAACTCCCGCCTCAACGCGCTGTCCAACGCTGGCAACCTGTATGGCAATGCCTATGGTCAGGGTCTTCAGGGTACAATCTCTGGCGCACAGCAGATGTACAACAACCTGGACGCCATGTCTCAGGCCGGCAAACTGCAACAGCAGGATCAACAGGCCCAGCTTAATGAGGATTACG
>JACCDW010707161.1_pt1 | contig 41292 bp, 32 predicted proteins | sample 7449781 | NCBI WGS metagenome assembly JACCDW01 (sample SAMN15323449, study PRJNA562643) | freshwater metagenome | isolation source: river surface water | place: USA:Blue River Watershed | collected 2017-08-18 | reverse complement strand
TCTAAAATCGGTGAAATTACCCGAGATATGCAAATTATTGTCGTAGAAACGCCTAATAAACGGCCAATTCTGACCGTTCCGAACCAAATATGTGTGGAAGCAGGACAAAAGGTAGAATTTAAGGTATCGGCCACTGATGGTGATAATAATAATGTAAAGATTACCACTAATAGTGGGGTTTATAACCGTGATGCTTCGGGTGGAGCCGCCAGTTTTGTTGCTCCTTTAGAAGCCAAATTTGTTCCGTTTAATCTAACGCAAAAAAGCCCAGCCGAAGGAACATTTACTTGGGAAACCAATTGCAAGCACGTACGGGGGCAAGCCTACGATGTATTATTCAAGGTAGAAGATTTTCCTGGCAGATTTGCGGTTCAGCTGACAGATATTAAGACCGTAAAAATTAAGGTGATACCACCTCGACCAAAGGGATTGGTGGCTAAAAACACCGAACGTGGTGTAGAACTTCGTTGGCAACAGTACCCCGATTGTAGCATCTCAAATGCAGAAATGATTGTTTATCGAAAAGAGGGCTGTTCAAACTACATTCCCGCACAATGCGAAGTTGGCCTTCCTGCCTCTTTAGGTTTTGTGGAAGTTGCTCGTATTTCGGTAAAGGATACATTTTTCCTTGATACTAAAACTCAAAACGGCAAAATTTACAGTTACAGTCTTGTGGCAAGCTTGGCTTCATCTGATTTTGTTTCTATTCCGAGTGTTCCATCAAATGAAGCTTGTGTTGGTAGCGAATTACCTCAGAGAGCACCCGTATTAACCAATGTAAGCATTGAAACTACAGATACGCAAACGGGTAGAATTAGTGTCAAATGGACTCGACCGCTGGGCTTTGACTCTACTGAATATAAAGGTCCTTATCAATATAAACTTTACCGTGCAACAGGTATCAACGGAGGTGCATTCCAACTCATAACCAGTATTTCTACTAAAGTAAGAAAAGGCGTAGCCGATACTATTTTTGTTGATGGAGGCTTGAATACACAGCAAAACGGATACACATATAAAGTAGCCTTTTTGTATGAAAATGATAAGGTTTTAGCCGAAAGCCAGGTGGCAAGTAGCGTAAGATTAGTAGCGACTTCCGATGCTCAAAAAGTCAGAATTAATTGGCAAGCTAACGTGCCTTGGAGCAATGATAATCGTAAACACCGAGTTTACCGAGAGTCTCGTACAAGACCTGGTACATTTAATATTATCGCTGAAGTTTCGGTTGGAGCTGTAAATACCTATACTTATCTTGATGATGGTGTAGATAGATTCCCTGATGATGGAACAACTACCATTCAAATGAAAGTTGACACTTCATATTGCTACAAAGTCGAAACGGTTGGGGCTTATACACGTTTACCACAACTGGGCTTGCTCAATAATTTATCGCAAGTAGCTTGTGGTAGCCCGATTGATAATACTCCGCCGTGTCCACCTACATTTAGTTCAGAAGAAATTAACTGTCAGAACCTCGACCGAAAGGCTATTTGTGAAGCAAGTAGTATTTCAAACAAATTTAGCTGGCGAACCCCACAAAGTGCTGGCGGTTTAGTGTGTAGAGTGGATATTTTGAAGTACAACATTTACTACGCTCGCTACAAAGACGAACAACCAAAACTTTTAGCATCTGTCAATGCCCCAGAAACGTCATTTACACATACAAAACCAATACAAGATGGTTTTGCAGGTTGTTATTATATCACGGCTGTGAATCGTTTAAATATTGAAAGTGCCCCAAGTAACATCATTTGTAAAGATAACTGCCCGATTGTAGAGCTACCAAATGTACTCACTCCTAATGGCGACGGTAAAAATGATACCTTCACCCCAATGACCTGCTCGGCATTTATCAAAACTATATCTATTGAAGTTTATAACCGATATGGAGTAAAAGTTTATGAATCGAGCGGGAATAGCCTTAGTTGGGACGGCAAAACAAGTAATGGCATTGACTTACCAGCTGGAACATACTTTTATGTATCGCAAGTGGTTATTCAGCGTTTAGATAAAGCCGATGAAGTACCTACTACCATTAAAGGTTGGGTTGAGTTGATTAAATAAAGGGCTGATTATCAGTAGAAAAAAGCTAATTGATTGAAATTTGATGATAATTTTCAATTGTAAAAGTACTATCTTTGCACCCCGATTATTGGTATAGTTTTTGAACAGTTAACCCAAAAACCCCAAGACTGGGTCTAACGAAAACATTATTAACATTACAAATGAATATTTTACGTAGCTTTTTTGGCAGCATTGGCCAACTCATAGGAACATTTATTGCAGCATTCAAGAAACCAATGGCCACATCTATCAACTCATTTAGAGGCTTCATTATTTCTCTTTTGGTCGGTTTATTTGTAGCAATTGTTGCGGTTGGAGTACAGCCCTTCGGGATTTCAGAGTTTGCAAATAATTCTAAAACGCTCTATTTAATTGGTTTTGGGGTAGTGGCTTTTGTTGGAATGTTGATAGCAAAATTTGTTTTGCCAATGATTCTTTCAAATTTTTATAATGACCAACAATGGACAGTAGCTCGTCAGATAGTTCATCTTACAATTACTATCTTGATTGTGGGTACTTTGATAATGGCATATAGCAATTACTTCAGTATTGCAGCTTTTACGTTTATTGATATTCTGAAAGCTGTAGCCATTGCCATCATTCCGATTACGCTCATTACTTTTATTCAGCAGAATCTGTTTCACAGTAAATTTACTTCTACTGCCGAAAATATCAATAGTAGTTTAGAATCAATCAATCCGCCAGCCAGTAAGCAATTATTTCCTGTAATGGTTTTTGGTGAAAGCGGACAAAAATTGAGTTTAATTCCAAACCAATTAATTTATGCCGAAACCTCAAAGGATTCGACAGATTTTTACTGGCAAAGCCTAATGGGAGTTGAAAAAACAACGATTCAAACTCCATTGGCACAAGTAGAAAAAGAATTGGCTGCACACCCACAGTTTGTGCGTTTGCACCGCAACTTTGTAATAAATATGCGTGGGATTCACAAAGTAGAAGGTAATGCTCGTGGGTATCGTTTACGTATTGCACGTACGAAACACGAAATTCCTGTTTCGTGGAAGTTCCATAAAAAACTGGAGCAAATTGGACAATAGAGAGGAATTTACGAATTAATCGAATTACGACGGGGCCGCCCATGCGATTACGAATTTTGTCTTTTACAGAAAATCCGCAGTTTGAATCAATCAAACTGCGGATTTTCTGTAAATTTTCTACCGATAACCAGTAACAGATAGCCAGTCACCAATCCCAAATTACGAATACTTCGGAAATTGGTCATAATCAGGCTTGCGTTTTTCTAAGAACGCATCACGGCCTTCACGGGCTTCATCGGTCATATAACCCAAACGAGTGGCTTCACCCGCAAAAATTTGTTGTCCAACCAAACCATCATCAATCATATTGAAGGCATATTTTAACATTCTAATTGCCATCGGACTCTTTTCCAAAATCTCCTGAGCCCACTGATAAGCTGTTTCTTCTAATTCATCGTGTGGTACAACGGCATTGACCATTCCCATATCAAATGCCTCTTGTGCTGAATAATTGCGTCCCAAAAAGAAAATTTCTCTTGCACGTTTCTGCCCCACTTGACGAGCCAAATAAGCCGAACCATAACCCGCATCATAACTGGCTACGTTTGCATCTGTTTGCTTGAAAATGGCGTGCTCTTTGCTCGCAATCGTCATATCGCATACCACATGAAGGCTATGCCCGCCACCAACTGCCCAACCTGGCACAACAGCAATTACGGGCTTAGTCATGAAGCGAATCTGACGCTGAACTTCCAAGATATTCAATCGACCTACACCTCTTTCGTCTTTATAGCCGTCTTTGCCTCTGGCTCGTTGGTCGCCACCACTACAAAATGCCCAAACGCCATCTTTTGGTGCGGGGCCTTCGGCCGAAAGTAATACTACACCAATCGAAGCATCATTTCGAGCATCTTCAAAGGCATCAATGAGTTCAAAAACTGTTTTCGGACGAAAAGCATTACGTACTTCTGGGCGATTAAAGGCAATGCGAGCCACGCCATTACGCTTTTTATACGTTAAATCTTTGTATTCTTTGGCAGTCTGCCATTCTGAGTTAAGCATAAGTTTTACTGGAAATTGGTTACTGGTTAATTAGTAAAACACTTATAATCAATAACTTGTGATTAAATTTAAAATATTCTAATTTGAATAGACATTTACTCCATAATCATCTGGGCTACTTCTCGGCCAGTTTGCATGGCAGCATTGAGCGATGGATAAGCCAAATAGTCTCCACAACGATAGAGATTATCGCCGAGTTTAGAGTTTTGGCGTTCGCTACCTGCACGGTATTGTACTAAAGATTCAGGAATATGGTACGTTTTCAAATGCTTCCAAACATTAACTGATGCCCCAAACCAATCGAATAATTCTCGCTTGATTCTGTTCGTCAGATTCCTCTCATCCAGTTTTTCTAAGCCTTGCGTACTTACCGAAATCAAGGCTTTGCCAGCATTTCCGTAATGAGCCGAAATATCGCTCGGCACACACACATTATGCACAACTCCCCTACGATTTGGGTTGAGAGCAATAAACCTTTCACCTTTTAATGGCGAAATTTCTGCCGAAAAATACGTACAAGTAGTTATGTTATAAGCCCGTTCGTTAGTTTCGCCCAAGAGTTTATCTCCTGTTTTTGGGTCAGTGGCTACCACAATTCTATCGGCAGTTATTACTTCTCCCCCATCTAAAAAGATTTGATTTCCTTCAAAACCTTTCACACGAGCATTTTTACGAATACAATTTCTTGGTAGCATTTCGGCAATTTGCTCAGGAATTGCCTGCATCCCATCGGCTGGAATAGCGGCATCGCCTTTGAAAAATTGCTTAAACGTAAATTGAAAGAAATTACTTGAGGTTATTAAATCGTTTTCGAGAAAAACGCCTCCGTAAAATGGCTTGAAAAAATTATTAATCATTTTTTCACTCCAACCATAATTTCTCAAAAAGGTAAGTGTATCAGTGGCGTCCATCTCAAAAAACTCATCATCAGGAATTTCGGATAATTCATTGGCAAACTTTCTAATTTTAAGTTTATCGCTCAACGAACCTACTGACGAAAACGCCATTGTCAGATAAGCCATTTTATTGCGAAATGGGTTTTCCATTTTCATGAAACCCTTTTCGGCTTTTATCATTGCCCCCGAACCAAAATATTTTAGGTCGAGGTTATTATAATTAAGAACCTTTTTGGCTTCTGGATAATTTGTCAATAAAATCTGAAAACCACGGTCGAGCAGAAAACCATCAACTTTATCAGTACGAACTCGTCCACCCAACGCATCAGAGCCTTCTAACAGCATAAAACTATATCCCTTTTCGTTGAGGTACTTTGCACAAGTAAGCCCCGAAATACCACCACCAATGATTACTGTTGAAAAATCATTCATAAACTTTTATTGAAGGTTTGACGTTTTTAAATTAAAAGTTTTGAAAATTCGATTTAAAAGCCCTATTTTGTCTTTAATAAGCACAAATATACCAAGCTTTGCGGTACAATTAATGAATTTTCAATAATTCATCCTAATAACGGAGTTTTGTAATATTTAATCTTTTAGTACAACATAAATAAACAGCAATCAGTTTTTTTTATTTATCGAATGAATTACGAAGTAAAACAAGAAGGCGAGTTCAAATACATTGACGAAGGTCAAGGTGATACATTATTAATTCTACACGGACTTTTCGGAGCATTGAGCAATTTTGATGATGTAATCGAAGGTTTCAAGCACCGTTGTAGAATTGTTATTCCCGTAATGCCCATCTATGATATGCCGATGCGAGAAGCAAGTTTGGAAGGTTTACAGGCATTTATTGAGCGTTTTGTGGCTTATAAACAACTCGACGATATTATTATTTTAGGAAACTCGCTTGGCGGACACGTAGGTTTACTCTACACATTGGCTCATCAAGAAAGCATCAAAGCCTTGATTCTGACAGGAAGTTCAGGCTTATTTGAGAATACAATGGGCGGTTCGTTTCCAAAACGTGGAAGCTACGAATACATCAAAGAAAGAGTGGCCTATACTTTTTATGACCCAAATACGGCCACGAAAGAATTGATTGATGAATGTTTTGAGATTACCTCAAGTATTCCGAAATGTATGAATATCGTTCAGATTGCCAAATCGGCTCAACGACATAATATGTCGAAAGAGATTCAGAATATTCACGTACAAACTTGTTTGATTTGGGGTTTAAATGATACCATTACGCCTCCACACGTAGGTTTTGAATTTAATCGTCTCATTAAAAACTCGGAATTATATTTCATTGATAAATGCTGCCACGCTCCGATGATGGAGCGTCCTGCGGAATTTAATGTCTATCTCGAAAACTTTCTTGATAAAATTCAAACAGAAGTGGCTGCGTAGTGTTTTATCAGTTAGTCTACTGTCAATAGTTAGCGGTCCACAGTTTATTTGTTTACACATCAATAGCTGAGAATCATAGACTTACAAGTTATATCGACTATCGACCATGGACTATTTTATTAAACCTTTTGACTTTCATTCTCAATGACGATTGCTGAAATTATTAATCATGATTTGCCAATCTTGAAGCCTTCTGATACCGTAGGAAATGCTTTAAATTGGATGGAAGAAAACCGCATCGGGCAATTAGTCGTTGTTGATGCAGAAAAATACGCAGGTATCGTCAGCGAAGATATTCTGATGGATTACGACGAAGATATGCAGCTTACCGATGTAATGTTGCAGTTTTCGAAAGTAACTTTATCTGATTATCAGCATATTTATGAGTCGCTGGGCTTAATTTCAAAGCATCATTTACAAGTAATTGGTATTGTTGATGAAGAAGAAAACTTTGTTGGCATCATCACTGCCTCAGACGTTTATATTAAATTCGGCGAATTACTCGGAAGCCAAGAGCCAGGGGCCGTTTTGGTAATTTCTATCAAAAATCGAGATTACTCACTGGCTGAAATAAGTCGTTTGGTCGAATCAGATAATGCCAAAATTTTAAGTAGTTATTTTACAGGAAATACTTATTTGAGTAATGATTCAGCAAGTTTAACACTGAAAATTAACCGAGAAAGCATCACATCAATCGTGGCCACACTCGAACGCTTCGGCTACATAGTAGAAGCCAGCTACGCTCACGAGCCAATAGAGAGTATTGAGCAAGAACGCTACAATATGCTCATGAAATATTTAAGTGTATAAAACAAGAGCCGTAAAGTTAGACTTTACGGCTCTTGTTTTTAATGAGCATTCTTCTTCAAAGTCCTGACTATCAACAATAAGCTTATTAAACTCAATATTGCTGCTGCCATAAACGGAGCCCCAGGAAAATAAACGCTTGCCCCTTTCTCAGTAAATTTATAAAAAAGTGAAGTCATCAAGATTGGACCAATAATAGCCGCTACACTATTCAAACTCGTAAGTGAGCCTTGCAATTCGCCTTGTTCATTGGCAGGGACTTGCGTTGAAATAATACCCTGCATGGCTGGCCCAGCTAAACCACCCAACGAAAACGGCACCATGATGGCGTACATCATCCAACTTTGATTAGCAAATGAATAAGCAAACGAACAAATGATGCTAAACATAAAACCTATATAAATAGCATTTTTTGTACCCAATTTCGGAATGGCGATGCGTGTAAGGCCGCCTTGAACCAAAGCAATCATGACTCCAATAAAAGTCAACGACCAGCCTATTTCTCTATTCGTCCAATTGAATCTTTCTTTTACGAAATAAGACCACGTACCTTGTGTAGAGAAGTTGGCAATATACACCAAAAACAATGCAGCCACTAAGCCAATCAACATCGGAAAACGACGAAGATTTATTAAAGCTCCCACTGGATTTGCTCTTTTCCAATCGAATTTACGCCTGTTTTCAGGCTTCAGTGATTCTGGTAAAATAAAGAAACCATAAAGCCAGTTGATTAAAGTCAGCACACCTGATACCATAAATGGCACTCTTGTTCCGAAATCACTCGCTAAACCACCGATAATTGGCCCTACTATAAAACCTAAGCCAAAAGCAGCTCCAATCATACCGAAGTTTTGAGCTCTCTTTTCGGGAGTACTTATATCGGCCATGTAGGCAGCGGCAGTTGTAAAACTTGCCCCCATGATACCAGCAATCAAACGCCCCACAAAAAGCCAACCAATCGTTGGTGCAAAAATCAAAAGTAAATAGTCAAGGCCAAATCCAAAGAGTGATGCTAAAAGAACAGGCCTTCTACCAAATTGGTCGCTTAAACCACCTACTATTGGTGAGCATACAAACTGCATCACCGAATATGCCGCAAATAAAAAACCACCATAGCGAGCCGCACCACTCACATCAGTATGAGCCAATTCTGAAATCAACGATGGCATTACAGGAATAATTATCCCAAAACCAATGGCATCGAGTAGCATTGTAATAAATATAAATATCGTAGCAGCGTTACGTTTTTCGGACATTTTTTTGTTTTTATAAGTTCAGTTTAAATTTCTTTTTCTTCTTCAATAACTTCTGTTACTTTTTTCTTACGACGACTAAAAAATACAACACCAGCCCCCCAAAGTAAAAGAGAAACAATAGAAACATACGTTCCTTCTTTCACGTATGGTGGTTCGAACGTCAATTCAACTTTGTGGTTTCCTTTTTCTAAAAGAATCCCCATTAATCCAGCATCAACTTTTTCAATAGGTAATTGCTTTCCATCAACCATAGCCGACCAACCCTTGTCGTGTGGTATCGCTAAAAACAGAATCTTCGAGGCCTCCAAATTAATGTTCCCTTTAATGAAGTTTGGCTTAAACTCCGTAATTTGTAGAGTATCACGCTTCAATTGACTTACCCAACTTTGCAAAGCTTCTATTGTCACACCTTGGTCAGGTATATTAGCAGAAGTTAATTCTTTGAATCCTTTTAATTTGGCTTGCAAGCTCTTATCAACAGAAACCGCTTGCAATAATATTGCTTGACGACTTGTTGAGTCTAATTTCTCAAATTTTTCTTCTGAAATAAAACTATCAAATGTCACACCCAACGGCAGTGCATCTTTTAGTTTTAATACCTTTACATTTCCCAATAAAGCTACCGAATCCATATTCATTCTTGTGTAGTCGGCAAATGTATTCGGAGCATTTGCTAAATAATATTTCACGCCACATAAACGCTGTAACAAAGGCGAACCAAATAAACCAGTAATCCACCGTGAAGAGGTTTCGTCATTTGGATTCAGCAATTTTACACTCTTCATAAAACGAACATAATTCAGCTGATTGAATGATTGGTAGGTTCGACTACTGTAATAACCTTGCACTTTTGCATCGTTCAAACTTGCATGAATGGCTGTTCCCGAAGCATACTCTTTTTCGATTCTATAAAAGGGTGATGGGTCGATTTTTTTCAAATAAGCCACTGCATCAACTGTATTATCATTATAGCCACTACCCGCCTCATTCATTTCTTGTTTGGTGGCTCTGTTGCGTTTATTAACCGTAGTATTATTAGAGAAAAAAGCCATTTCTCCCATACAAATGAGTAGTAATAACCCTAATCCCACACTTTGCATTGCTTTTTTAGAAATCAAAAACAAAACTCCAGCATAAAGTAATATCATTAAAGCAGCCGTTTTTTGTAATGATTTATTTAAATTTTCGTCTGGGGCAAAGCCAAAAAGAATAATAAATAAAATTACGACCGTTGCCCCGAGAGCAATAAGGCCGATTTTTTTCTCCGCAACAATCTGCTGAATAGCTTGCAGATTTAGATATATTAATGCAAATACTGTAAATAACCCTAAAGTACGATAGTAGTCGCCTGTGAAGAGCCAAAAAGTATATCGAAAATAAGGAAAAAGCATCACCCAAAAACAAAGCCCTAATAAAACTCCGTAGATGATTCGACGTTTACGATTGCCAAAGTAAAACACTTGAGGTGCCGCAACTAAACTCAAAAGTCCACAATAAAACATCGGGGCCTCCATATAATTATTCCAGCCTCTAAAAGTTTCAGCATTACCAATCATATTAGTTGAAAACAACCGCATGAAGTTTGTACTTCTCTGCACTGAATCAGCCAGAGCCAAAACTGGTTGTGTAATCAGTTTATTAGTATAGGCAAACTCACCGCTACCCCTTGGACTTTCAATCATCTGAAATAAATTACTTCCAAACATAAACGCCCCAATACCAACACCTAAAACTGAAATTATGCCAATTGTAGCTAAACCAATAAACCATTTTCTAAAATTCCATTGTTGATTTTCAGCAAAACGAAGCGTATAATAAATGATTATCAACAATGTGTATAGGTACAAATAAAAAGGTAAATGTACAGTTATCATGGCAATCGGTAGTGGAATAAAATACCAGTTTTTTTCGCTGATAAATTTTTCTAAGGCAAACAGCAGAAAAGCAGCATAAACCACCTCAGTACCAAAGACCGACATTTGCCAAGTTGTACCTAAAACCATATAGCCACTAAAAGCATAGAGCAAAGCTCCTAAAACTGACAAGAAACCCTCTACTTTACGAGTGCGAAGAAATAAATAGAATAGCATTCCTGCCACAAGTAATTCAAGCAAGAATACATAGATTAGATTATTAGCTATGCTTTGTTTACCGCCTAAAACCAACAGAAAAGTAAAAGGGTCGAACCAATATGGGTGCATATTCTGCCCTAAACCTTGCTCAAAGCTCCAACTTGGCGAGCCGTACCTCTCCCAATGGTCGGCAAGATTATAGAGCTTCGGATAATCGAAATTATATGAATCACTACCAATATCCTTAAAAAGGAATACATTTTTACCAAACAAGAAATCGTTGTACAGAAACGAAGCAATCAATAGTATCAATGCTGGTAGAATATAAATACCGTATTTCTGAAATAAATTCAATACTAATTGTTCGGTAAATTTGTTAGAGACAACCTCTTTGGTTGAGAGGTTTGCGGATGCCGAAGGCATGGAAGGATTAGGAGTACTGGTCGAAATTTTACTCTTTTTCTTACTCATCGAATTAGAATATTAGGGATTATATGCAAGTTACTCACAACTTTTCAAATCTCATGCCATTTGCGTTTAGTAATTATAAAAACAAAAAGAGCATTCTCTTTCGAGAATGCTCTTTTATATTTCGTAGCTTAAAAAATTAAGCGATGATTTCTGTTACTTGACCAGCACCTACAGTACGTCCACCTTCACGAATCGCGAAACGAAGACCTTTGTCCATAGCAATTGCACTGATTAATTTCACTTCGATAGTGATGTTATCACCAGGCATTACCATCTCTACTCCTGCTGGTAACGAGATTTCTCCTGTTACGTCAGTTGTACGGAAGTAGAATTGAGGACGGTACTTGTTAAAGAATGGAGTGTGACGTCCACCTTCTTCTTTGCTCAATACGTAAACCTCAGCTTTGAAGTGAGCGTGTGGTTTTACTGAACCTGGCTTACAAATAACCATACCACGCTTGATTGATTCTTTCTCAATACCACGTAATAATAAACCTACGTTATCACCAGCTTCTCCACGGTCAAGGATTTTACGGAACATCTCAACACCAGTTACAACTGATTTCAAGTTTTCAGCACCCATACCTAAGATTTCAACTGGGTCAGCAGAATTGATTACACCTGTTTCGATACGACCAGTAGCAACTGTTCCACGACCTGTAATTGAGAATACGTCTTCAACTGGCATCAAGAATGGTTTGTCAGTTGCACGTGGAGGAAGTGGAATAAATGTATCCACAGCTTCCATTAACTCATCTATTTTCGCAACCCAAGTAGGCTCTCCGTTCAAGCCACCAAGAGCTGAACCTTGAATTACTGGGATATTATCGCCATCATATTTGTAGAATGACAATAACTCACGGATTTCCATTTCTACTAACTCTAATAACTCAGGGTCATCAACCATATCCACTTTATTCATGAATACAACTAATTGAGGTACACCTACTTGGCGAGCCAAAAGGATGTGCTCACGAGTTTGTGGCATCGGACCGTCAGTTGCAGCAACTACAAGAATAGCACCGTCCATTTGAGCAGCACCAGTTACCATGTTCTTAACGTAGTCAGCGTGACCAGGACAGTCAACGTGTGCATAGTGACGGTTAGCTGTTGCATATTCTACGTGGGCTGTATTGATTGTAATACCACGCTCTTTTTCTTCAGGAGCATTATCGATTGAAGAGAAATCTCTTTTCTCTGCCAAACCTTTTTCTGCAAGTACTTTCGTGATGGCAGCCGTCAAAGTAGTCTTACCGTGGTCAACGTGACCGATGGTACCGATATTTACGTGAGGCTTACTACGGTCAAAATTCTCTTTTGCCATGATTGATAAAGTCTATTATTATTGTTCTTATATACTTAATTTAAACTAATGCTAACATAAATATGAAACTTAAAGCATTAAGTCTCATCTGTTTAGGAAGTCTCCTTATATGAATAAGAAAGAAAAGAGCCTTTGAGCAGGATTGAACCGCCGACCTCTTCCTTACCAAGGAAGTGCTCTACCACTGAGCTACAAAGGCTTTTCAGTGAGCAGCTACGAGCAAAACAGCAATCAATCGAAGATTAACAACTGTCAATTGTTAACTGTTTACTTACTAAGAGCGGGAGACGGGTCTCGAACCCGCCACCTATAGCTTGGAAGGCTATCGCTCTACCAAATGAGCTACTCCCGCTTGAGAATCATTAAATTAAAGAGTGGGGGCGGATGGATTCGAACCACCGTAAGCGTAAGCTAGCAGATTTACAGTCTGCCCCATTTGGCCACTCTGGTACACCCCCTTTTATTATTTCTATACCCTTTTCAGAAACTTTGTTGTTTACTTTGTCGCTGAATTGGAGTGCAAAATTATATCCTTTTTTTATTTTGTCAAATAGTTAGGCACTTTTTTTTTATTTTTTTTAAATATTATTTTTTGTCATAAATCTATTCAACTATCAACTTTCTGACTTTCAAGTATTTAAATGTGAATTAATATTACTCAGCTACCCCTGTTTTCATCCAAAAACTTATCAAACGGCAGCAAAAAAGCTCTTTTTTTTTGTGCTTATGGCATAGCCTTTGCAATTACACCCAACAAATTACTTAGTACTATAAAATATTTTGCTTTCCTTAAAAGATTTTATTCTGCTGGATTATTAAAATTAAAAAACATGAAATAAGTTATGAAACACGCACCATTCTGTAAAAAGTACAGAAGTATACTTTTGTATTTGATTATGGGTTGTTGTATTCTTTTGGTCCCAGAAACTTTTGCTCAAATTTCAGGAACTGTATTTAAAGATTTCAATAATGATGGAAGTCAGACCCCTCCGCATGAACTCGGTATGCGGAATATTACTGTAAGTGTATACAATGCGTCGGCACCAACCGTTGTTAAACAAACTGATATCAACGGTAATTATAGTTTTTCGGCATCGGAAGTACCTGCTGGTTCAATGGTTAGAATTGAGTTTACTGGCCTTGGAGCTCATAGTGATGGCAAAAGAGCAGGATATAGCAATACCAATGTTCAATTTTTAACTGTACCTACTGGTGGAGCAAGCAATGTTAATTTAGGCATTCTGACTGTTAATGATTATTGCCAACCAGATGGCACCTTGATTTATACCCCTTGCTATGTTAGTGGAAATGCTTTGGGTGGTGGCTCAGCAGGAGACGACGATGCACTCGTTTCGCTTCCTTATTATGCAACTGGTGTTGGTGGCACTACAGGACCTATGCCAGTACATATAGCTAAGGCTTCGGAAGTTGGCTCTCTTTGGGGAATGGACTATCAAGCTCGTGGTAAAACTGTTTTAACGAGTGCTGTCACCAGAAGACACGTTGGACTCGGACCATTGGGAACAGGTGGAATATACAAATTTGATGCTGTAACAAATATTTTAAGTCAGCTCATTGATGTAAAAATATTGGGTATTAATACAGGCCCTGATCCACATACAGATTTACCAGCCGATAAACTACTTACAAGCCAGGATGCTGCCAGCGTAGATGCCGCAGGAAAAGTAGGGATTGGTGGAATTGCACTTTCGGGTGATGAAAAAACATTATACATGGTTAATCTCTATGACCGTAAGCTTTATAGTTTTTTTGTTGGAGTACCTGCAAAAACACCAAGTATTGCTTCGGTAAAATCATATAGCATACCAAATCCATGTCCTAATAGTGATTACAGGCCTTGGAGTGTAAAAGAATACCAAGGGAACTTTTATTTAGGGGTGGTCTGTACGAACGAAGCTTCACAAGATTCTACTACATTATCTGGAACAATTTACAAGTTTAGCCCTAAAACAGGAGAGTTTTCTATTTTTTATCAATTTCCGCTTACTTACAAAAGAGGCCAAGCAGATGCAACAGATGCTTGCCAGAATATCAGGTATTGGCGTCCGTGGAGCAATACATTTCCTGTTGCTTGTTCATCTACTTTTGATGCCGAATATGGTAAGTTTGTAGGCTCAGCAATTAATCCTCAACCTATTATTTCGGATATAGAATTTGATACTGATGGAAGTATGATTATTGGTTTAATGGATAGATTTGGCCTTATTACAGGCTTTAAGGCAATGGCACCTGTTGATGATGGTAAATTGTATGATGGTTTTGTGAGTGGCGATATTCTTAGAGTATATAACAACAATGGTATTTACGAGATGGAAAACAATGGTCAAGCAGGGCCATTAACTGGAAGTGGGGTAAATAACGATGAGGGGTTTGGTGGTGGAGAGTTTTATGGTCGGGATTATTGGAAGTTCTTTGATAAGCCTGCTCACAGCGAAATTACAAACGGAGGTTTGATGTTGATGCCTGGAACAGGCGAAGTATTGGCATCAGCCATGGACCCAGTCGATGACGTTTATCATGCCGGTGGTTTTCATATTTACGATAATAAAGATGGCTCACTACTAAGAAGTTTTGCAGTATATGCTGGTAAAAAAGGTACACTCGGTAAATCAGGTGGTGTGGGAGATATGAAGGCGGCTTGTGGGGTATCCTTTATTGAATTAGGTAATCGTATCTGGGTTGATAGCAACAAAAATGGTATTCAAGACCCGAATGAAAATGGGGTTGGTGGGGTAGAAATTACACTTCATGACATGGAAAAAGATGGCTTACAAATTGGAAGTACTATTACTTCACCCAATGGAGAGTATAGTTTTAATAACTCCAATGTTACGGATACTATCAAGTATGAACATAAATATCAGATACGTGTTAGTATGGCACAGAATGGGGTTAAAACAAAAGAACTGATAGACATAGCTCCAGGTGGTAATACTTTATCTCCTGATGAAGAAGAAACACCCGATAGAATGCGAGACTCAGATGCGAAATGGGTACAAGAAATACCTACGGTTCCAGTAAATAAAGCTCGACTTTCTACTACCGTAGATTTGGCTGGATATGCTATTATTGATTTCCAGACGGGAGCTACTACGCTCTCAAACCATAGCTTAGATATTGGTTTAACGGGCTGTACGCCACCAATAGATGTTGTTGTATCGAGTAATTCACCCATAGTTGAGGGTGGGACAATAATCTTTACAGCAACAAGTACAGGTGGTACTGCCTACTCATGGACTGGACCAAATGGATTTACTTCAACAATACAAAATCCGAGTATTACATCGGCAACATTAGTAGCCAGTGGAACTTACACAGTTACGATTTTATCTTCGGGTACTTGTACGGCCACAGCTACTACATCTGTAACTATTACGTCGACGTGTACGCCTCCTACTCTAATTACAGCGTCAAGTAATTCACCTGTAAATCAAGGCAATACAGTTAATTTAATAGCGTCAAGTACGGGTGGAACTGTCTATAATTGGACTGGACCTAATGGATTTACCTCGACTTTACAGAGTCCGAGTATTTCGTCAGCTACTTTAACCACAAGTGGAACTTATACGGTTACAGTTTTATCATCAGGAACCTGTACAGCTACAGCTACTACAACAGTAACTATTACTCCAACTTGCACAACGCCTACTTTGGTTACGGTATCAAGTAACTCACCTGTGGCAGAAGGAAATCCTCTTAACCTTACTGTAAGCAGTACGGGAGGAACAGCGTATGCTTGGACTGGCCCTAATGGATTTACCTCAACTTTACAAAACCCAAGTATTTCGTCGGCAACTTTAGCAGCCAGTGGTACATATAATTTAATAATTCTATCAAGTGGAACTTGCTTAGTAACCGTAACTACGGCTGTGAATATTGTACCAACTTGTACTCCTCCTACTTTGGTTAAGGCTTCAAGTAATTCACCTGTTAATCAAGGAGCTTCCATTAACTTTACCGCTTCAAGCACAGGTGGTAGTACCTATAATTGGACTGGGCCTAATGGGTTTTCTTCAACTTTACAAAATCCAAGTATTGCCTCTGCTACTTTAGCGGCAAATGGCACATATACCTTAACTGTACTCTCAGCAGGAACTTGTACGGCTACTGCCACAACAACAGTTAATGTCATCATGCCTAATATCTGTACACCACCAACTTTGGTTACGGCATCAAGTAATTCGCCTGTGAACTCGGGAACTACGATTAACTTTACCGCTTCAAGCACGGGTGGCACTACATATAATTGGACTGGGCCTAATGGGTTTAGTTCAACACTTCAAAATCCGAGTATTACTTCAGCCTCTTCATCAAATGAAGGTATTTATACACTATCAGTCATTTCATCGGGAACGTGTTCTGCAACAGCTACCACTAATGTTATCATTTCGGTAGAACTTTGTACACCGCCTACTTTGGTTAACGCCTCGAGTAATTCGCCTGTTAATCAAGGAAATACGATTAATTTTACAGCCTCAAGTACTGGCGGAACAAAATATATTTGGAGTGGACCAGATGGGTTTAGTTCAACACTTCAAAATCCGAGCATAAACGCAGCTCTTTTGACTGCCAGCGGAACTTATACGCTCGTAGTATTATCGACAGGGACTTGTACAACTACAGCAACCACTCAGGTACTTGTGAACCCAATTTGTACACCACCAAAATTGGTTACTGCCTCAAGCAATATTAATATAGAAGATGGTGGTACTATTAATCTAAAGTTAATAGCAGTTGGAGCAACATCATTTTCATGGAGTGGTCCAAACGGATTCACTTCAACATTACAGAATCCGAGCATCAGTCCTGCTACTTACGTTAGAACAGGGACATACACAGTAACGGCCAAATCAAGTAATAATTGTACGACAACTACCTCTGTATTTGTAATGGTACTACCCCCTTGTTCTCTTACCTGTGTACCGATTAAAGCCCAAAAGATTAGGTAGCAAAAAAGGCTATTCGAATCATATCGGATAGCCTTTTTTACTAAGTCTTCTACAATGATATTTTATAATCGAAATCCAATAGACCATGCTTGTAAACCCTCTGCATTGGCTTGGTCGGTTTTAAACATTTCATTCATATCGTATCGTACAAAGAAAGTTGCTCCTTTACGCTTTCCGAGTTCGGCCGTGAGGCCATACCTAAAATCTTCTAAACCGTAACTCCCTTTGATTTTTTCTTTCTTCCCACCTTCATATTTTAGTTTGCTGTAACCACCAATTCGGTAGCCAACATACCCACCAAGGCCAATTCTAAATTTAGCTTCTTCAAAGCCAAAATTAAGCATCATTGGTAGATTTAGCATCGGTACTACTAATTTACTTTTCGATAAATTCTGCCCAAAATCTTTGAAAACTACTTGTTTACCAGACATTTGAGCTACGTTATTTTCTTGAAACATAAAATTATTCCAAGCTACTTCGGGGCCATAGGTAAGAGCTAAATCTACTTGTTTGCCATTGATTAGCGTCACGTTTCGTTGGAATGATAATGCAACGTATCTTGACCCCCACGTATCCAGTTCAGAGCCAGTTGTTGAGCCTTTCGCCCAGTTATTTAAACCTACATAAAGACCAAAATCACTGCGGGAGAAGAATCTTCCCGAACCCGATTTTTTATTTTTAGATTCGTCTTTATCATCATTATCTCGGTCTTCTTCTTTATAAACTCTGTCTTCACGACTCCAATGGTCTTCTTTATCATTGCGAAGCGTATCCTGGCGAGCGACTACTTCTTTGGGGGCTCTCAAAACAATTTTAATATCTCGGCCATCACGAGCAACCACCAAAATAGTATCTTGCTTTGAACCATCTGCTCCTGCTAAGATGATTGCCTTTTTGCGTTCGAGCGAATCAACTCCTACACTTTTCAAAACGTTTTCGAGGTCGAGCGTTTTCGGCAAATCGAAATCTCGTTTGCTTGAGGTATAAACTGTTACACGTTTTTTTACACCTTTATCGGTAAACTCGACAATAGTCGTATCTGATTTAAAATTGGCCTTTACTGATAACGCACTAATTATCAAGAGTAAAGCTAAGTGTAGTTTTTTCATTATTCTATTCTATTTTTCGTCTACTATTAATCGTTCAGACAGCTTTATTCTTTACGCTGTAATCTACTAACTTTTCTTTGTACGAAATCACGGACATCGGTGATGTCTTCTTTTATTATGCTATCATCCACACGGGCAAGTACATCTTTTACACCAAGCTTCTTCAAATCTACTTTTTCTCCGTATTTGAAATGCTTATACTCGCCGTAAAGTTTAGCGATGAATGATTTCTCCTTTTCTTCTTTTTCTTCGCCTATGCGTTTTACTTCATCTAAAGAGATATTTGAATCCTGACTGATAGATGGAATCACTTCGGCTTCAGGAGTTGCTGGTTCAAGCACTACCACAACTGACTCGCCAATATCTGTTTTGAAAATACCTTGCGATGCTGATTCAGTTGGTTTGGTAGTTTCAACTACTGGATTCTCAAAAATTGGTGTAGTTGTAGCTGCTATACCTGTTTGCTCTTCGGGCGAATCATCAACGATGTTATTGGGTGCTGGCTGAGTTACAGGGTTTAGGTTTGCAATAGTATTTTCGGGCGTGACTACCACAGGCTGAACTTGCTTTACCGTCGTTGGTAAATTGGGCTTGGAAATATTCTGTACTGGTTTTATATTGTTCTCAACCGATGCAATCGGCTGATTATTAATCTTTTCTGGAGTTATCTCGATGGTGTTTTTCTTCACAGATGGAACATCATGAGATGGAACATCCGCACTTGCGACTGTTGTACCGATAGATGTATCATTTTGAGCCAAAAATCCAACCGAAAGAGCAATAGCGATACCTGCCGCAGCGGCATAGTACGTCCAATTACGATTACCCAAGAAAAAGCCTACTTTTGGTTTTTGCTGTTTTTCTTGTAAACGTGCCTGAAACTTCTCGAACGCTTTTTGAGAAGGCTCTTGTCGATGTTCTGCCAATTTTTTGGCAAAAAGGTCGTCAATCGGATGTTTTTTCATTTTTATTATAGTATTCATTTTCTCTTCAAATTTAGTTCTTGGTTATCAGTTACTGGTTATTAGTTTTGTTGCCAATAAAAAGTAGCCAATCAACACGTAACCAAATTATCCAAAAGCTTTATTTTCTAATTTAACTAACTTCGCCTGCAACATTGCTCTTGCTCGGCTCAACTGCGACTTTGATGTGCCTTCCGAAATACCAAGCATTTCGCCAATTTCGATGTGGTTATATCCTTCGATGGCATATAAATTAAAAACTGTTCGATAACCCACGGGTAATTCTTCGATGAGTTTTAGTAAATCTGATGCTTCGAGGTCAGTGCTAAACGATGATTCGTTAGGTTCTTCGATGGCATATTCGAGGTCAACGACAATTATTTTTTTGCTTCTAACATACATTAGGGCTTCGTTTACCATGATTTTGCGTACCCAACCTTCAAAACTTCCTTGAAACGTAAACTGGTCGATTTTATCGAAAACTCGCATAAATCCATCAATCATCACATCTTCTGCTTCCATTTTATCGCCTACATAACGAGTGCAGACCGCCAGCATTTTCGACGAGAACTTTTCATAAAGTTTGGTCTGTGCTTTTGGGTCTTGCCGCTGTACGGCCCTTGCGAGGTCGTATTCGTTTGAGAAAAGTGATAAAAGTTTAGCCATAAAATAGTGTGTTCAGTAGCAAGATGCAAAAACTTGTCGAGAGGGTTGCATGAAAATTACGAATTTTGAATTACGAATGACGAATTACATTCATAAGGCACTTACTATCAAACACTTACAAACAACCAATTCTTTGAAAATTTTATTATTAGAGAAAATTTATATTTTTTTTCAGAAAAACTTTGGGAGTTTGGCACGAGTCTTGTACTTTTGCAATCCGAATTCGAGGCAGTATATGAGCAATCGTAAATCTAAAATCGTAATTCGTGAATAAATAAGGTCCTGTGGCCGAGTGGCTAGGCAGAGCTCTGCAAAAGCTTCTACAGCGGTTCGAATCCGCTCGGGACCTCCAAAAAATGCAAAAAGCACCTCAAAAGGGTGCTTTTTTGTTGTTTTTGGCATAAAAATGCCTTTTTATTTAACATCTAATAATCAGTTTTATCACTGTTCGTGATACCAGTTTGATACCGCTTTTTATTCTGATTACTTGAGGTATGTTTGTGAAAACTAAACGCAAACAAATCATGCAAGTAGAATACAAAGTAATTTTCAACAGAAAAAAGAAGTTAAATAACAAAGGGAAAGCACTCATCCAAATTGAAGCCTATTTAGATGGCAGCCGTAGATATTTCAGTACAGAAATTTATATCACACCCCAAGAGTGGAAACCTTCTCCCTTAAAAGCCAAATACATTGCAGTTGGGACATACAACAATGGTGCTTATTATAATAAGTTAATCTTAGATAAGATTCAGGAATTAGCAAATTTTGAGCAAAGATATAGATTCAATAATGATGGAAAATTTTCATTAGCAGAGTTTGATGCCTTACACCAACCAAAAGAGAAAAAAGAACCCCAATTGACTTTTACAAAATTTTATGAACAGCAGCTTGAAATACAAAAGAAGGAGATTCAATACGTTACTTGGCAACAACAAAAGACCAATCTTGAGCTTTTAAAAGAATGTTGGTCCGCATTTTTAGCATCAAAAAAACTCCCCTATTCAGAAATCAAATTTGAAGACCTCACATATTCTCTAATAGTTCAATATGACCAGTTTTTAAAAAGCAGAAAAGGTAGAGATGGTAAAGGTATGAAGCTAAATTCGGTTGATAAACGCCATCGACAAATGAAGAAATACATTAAGCTTGCTATAAATAATGAACATTTAACTTTAGACCAAAACCCATATAAGACCTTTAAATCAAAAAAAGAGAACGTAAATAAAGCTTGGCTTACAAAACAAGAGTGGGAAAAAGTAGAAACTCTCACATTTGATACAGATGTAAATCCACATATGGAGATATTAAAAGATATGTTTCTATTTTCAACATATACAGGTTTGAGATACTCGGATGTCCATGCTTTGACAAAAAAGAGTTTTCAAGAAACACCTGAAGGTTTAGAGTTAGTAATTACTGCAATAAAAACAAAAAAACCGTTTAGATTACCCCTATCTCACCTATTCAATGGTAAACCACAAGATATTATAAAAAAATATCTAAAAAGGGACAATAACAGACTATTTTATGGAATTACTAACCCAAAAGCTAACATATACATAAAAGAGATTGCAAAAATGGTTAAAATCAACAAATATTTGACATTTCATACTTCAAGACATACTTTTGCCACCTATATGGTTCAAAAGGTGGGATTATTATACGCTCAAAGTTTATTACAACACGGAGATATAAAAACTACGAGTGGATATTTACACGTTGACCAGAAAGAAATGTTTGAAGAGTTAAAAAATACTGATTGGAAAAAATAACAGAATTATGGAAGAGAATACAACACCTAAGCGAACATATCAAAAACATAAAACTGATAAAAAAGTCAGTGTTGTTCATTTCCTAAATAAGAAAGTTAAAGCAAAATTAATAGATGATATTCCTTCTTATCCTCTATATTTTAGATTAAATTATAACAGAACTAATACTACAATTAAAAGTATAATTTTAGGCTACTTTAATGAAAATAGTGTAAAAGAAGATACTATCAAAGTATTGATAAATATAGAATCAAACTTTCTATCAACCTGCTATCACTCTTTAAAATCCTCTAACCCTGATTATGGCTTTACTCAATTCAATGAGTTGTATAAAGGACTTTCAAAAATTATTTTGGATACCTATGAACCTATGGGTTCAAAAATGGCTATTGATAGCTTACAATTCCTATGGGATGGTGATAATGAATTAAAGGAGTTGCTACTAAAGATTTATCTTAAACAATTAAAAAATAACAAAAACAATACCACTTTCTATGGATATGTTTCGGCTTGTTTGATGAAGTTTGAAGAGGCATTTGAAAATGAAGAGTTATTAAATTTTGACCAAGAAAAATTCCTTCAATTAGTATCAAAAGAGATGCAAAATTTAAAAGCCAAAATAATTTTAAAAAAAGAAGGGTAAATTTTATTTTTTATTTCATTCATTTTTAATACCTTTGAATATTAATCACAGTTAATAATATTTAAATGTATTAAAAATGGAAAAAAACGATTCATTAGGAACAAACCAACCAAACATCATTCAAATAATTCTTAAAGAATTAACTGAAATCAAAAAGATTTTAGGCACAGCACCAAAAGATACTTTGCCTAACGAATACCTTCGTCCAAAAGAGGTGTGTTCAATCTTCGGCATCTCCCGAACTAAATTTGACAACCTAAAACGTGGAGGTGTCTTTCCTTTTAAGAAAATAGGAAAAGATGTCGTGGTTCTACGCTCAGACCTTGACAAGTTCTTCTCTGCTCCGAAAACAAACTTCTAAACTTCACGAATAATTTTCGCACAAAAAAAGCCGTCAACTTGCAGGTCGGACGGCTTTTTTATGGCTTATTATTTCATAAATACGGGTCAAAGATATGGAAAATAGTGATATTCTCAATGCTATTTTAGAAGAAATCAAGAAAATAAATTTTAGAGAAAAAGCTGGAGATGCGTTCATCAATGATGAAAATAAAAAACTTTTTGACAAACACTACCTCATTTGTGTCGTAGAAGAAGTTCAAAGTGTCGCAAAAAATAAAGGATACGCACTCTGCAAACATAATGGTTATATATACCTCAATAATGGAGCATATTGGAGTCTGGTTGAAGAAGACAATTTTCAAACATTTTTAGGAAAAGCGTCTGAAAAAATGGGAGTATCAATGTTTGATGCTCGCTTTTTTAGATTTCAGGAAAACTTATTTAAACAATTTCTAAGTTCATGCACACTTTCCAGCTCAAGTCGAAAGTCAAATGCCGTATTGATAAATTTACAAAACGGTACATTTGAAATAACAAAAGGAAAAAGAGAGTTAAGGGATTTCAAAGAAAGTGATTTTCTTACCTACCAACTCCCTTTTGAATATCAGCCTCATGCAACAGCTCCCATTTTCAAAGACTATTTGGACAGAGTGCTGCCTGACACTACTCTTCAAAACATACTTGCTGAATACATTGGATATGTATTTGTCAAAAACTTAAAACTTGAAAAAGTGCTACTACTTTATGGTTCAGGAGCAAATGGGAAATCCGTTTTTTTTGAAATCATAAACGCTATTCTTGGAGAACAGAATATATCAAACTTCTCTCTTCAAAGCCTCAATGACCCGTCATACAGAGCTAAGATAGCCACTAAGCTACTTAATTATGGTAGTGAAATTAAGGGGTGTCTGGAGAGTAACATTTTCAAACAAATAGCTTCAGGTGAAAAGGTAGAAGCGAAAGCATTATATAAAGACCCTTTCATAATGTCAGACTACGCAAAATTGCTATTTAACTGTAATGAATTACCCAAAGATGTAGAACACAATGAGGCTTTTTTTAGAAGGTTCATTATCATCCCATTTGAAGTAACAATCCCCCTTGAGGAAAGAGATGCTGATTTACCAAAGAAAATAATCGAAAAAGAGCTTTCAGGAGTATTCAATTGGATAATGAAAGGCTTAGAACGAATCTTGGAGCAAAAAAGGTTCTCACACAGTCATATAGTAGATGGGTATATCGAAGCTTACAAAAAAGAATCGGATAGCATTGCTCTCTTTATTGATGAAGAAGGATATAAAGCCCATCACCAACAATATACTTTACTTTCAAATCTCTATCAAAGCTATCGCTTTTACTGCTCTCAATCTGGATTTAACTATGTAAACCTAAAAAACTTTAAAGCCAGACTGCAAAATTTAAGATATAGTATTGAAAGAAAAGAGCAAGGGAACTGTGTCTTTTTAATAAAAACATTTTAAAGCTCGCAGGTGAAAAATAAAAATATATTTAAGATAATTATCTACATTATTTACAGGAATTACAGCCACAACTATTCAAGAGAATGTAGATAATGTAAAAAATGTAGCTTCTATTAAAACAATATTTTTTTTCATCCTGCCCAACAAAGAAAAAGAAATGGTCAATCGAGATAAAATACAGGCTCTCAAACAGATTCCAATCGCTGCATATTTAGAGGCCAAAGGCTTTACGTATCATAGTAAGCGTGGAAACACTTTGCTTTATTCTTCGCCTTTTCGGGGTGATTCTACACCTTCATTCTACGTTTATCTTAATGACAATAAGTACCATGATTTTGGTGCGGGTGAAAACGGTGGAGATATTATTCAGTTAGCAACAAAATTCAACGCTGGTAGCTTCACAAATGCTGTCACTGAGCTTGAAAATATGAATTTAGGTGTTACCCCTGCCTTTTCTTTTGCTGGGCAAACTGTGACTATCTCAGACAGCGTGGTTAAAATAATAGAAGAGAAACCGTTGCAACATAAGGCATTGCTCAATTACCTAAAATCACGGTCAATAGAACTCTCGTTAGCAATGCTCTATTTGAAAGAAGTAATCTATGAAGTAAAAGGTAAGAGTTGGTTTGGCATTGGCTTTCAGAATGACTTAGGTGGCTATGAAATTCGTAATTGTATCAATGATATTGATATTAAAACTTCTACAAAACCTAAGACTATTCGGACGATAAAAGTTGCAGATTCAAAAAATGTCAATGTATTTGAGGGTTTCTTTGATTTTCTTTCTGCTCTCTCCTACTATCAATTATCTGAACCTAATCATTCTACTATTATCCTCAATACTTTGAGTTTCTTGCCAAAAACCATTGCTGCATTATCAGCGTATCAGCGAGTAAATTGTTTTTTTGATAATGACGATGCTGGAAAAAAGGCTTTCAAAAAATGTAATGAAGCAAACTTAAATGTAATTGATAGGTCAGCCATATACTCCGATTTCAAGGATTTCAACGAATTCTATTGTAAACACACGAAATCCGTTGAAATCTCTTGATTTCGTGCAAAATCATTTGATTTCATCAGAAATCGTTTCTTTTCGCTTCTATCATCCGATTTCGCAAATGATTGCATCCGAATTACCGATAATCCATAGATTTCAGCTCGAAATCGGTTGAAATCCAACACGAAATCAATAATGAAATCAAGTTTTATATTTAAGAAATCGAAATCATGGTACAAATCGGATGTAAAGTAACCCCAGAATTATTTGAAGACTTACAGGAAGAGTGGCAAAATAACCGAGACTCATTCCCAACATTCGCAGATTATCTGCGAAGTATGATTGTTGCAAGGCATAAAAATATACAATTAGCCGTTCCCGACATCAAAACCAATCAGGTTGAAGTCAATCATTACGAAGCTCTCCTTCGACCCTATTACGAAGAAGCGAAAGGTCGATACATTTCTTTCAATTCAATAAATGGCACTAAAAAGGAATTTGCTATCGAAAAGCCAATTGATATTCTAAACGCACTTCTTAAAACCAATAAATTTGAATAACTATGCCTGAATTTCAGCAAATCGGTGTCTTGAAGATTTCAAGACCCAAAAATTACACCCTCTGGGTAGCCCTTATACTTTTATTTATAATGCTCGCATTTCTATTGTTCGCTGCTTTGGGTGAATCTAAACCAAGTAAGACACTCAGCAAGCCGAAGACAACAAATCCTGTTAGTAGCACTATCAAAAAAGAATAACTCCAGATTTTATTCTAAGCCTTAAAATAAAGTATTTTACTCATTTTAAGGCTTTTTTGTTTTTATACCATTCACCGCTAAATAAATCCATCTTGTTTCTCTCGCAATTCATCCTTAGAATTGTACTTTTACAGAAAAAACACTAACTGTGTTGTTGAAATATCTTATTAATTTTTCTGAATCCTAATGGCAATTAAAAAATCTGAGTTATATAGCTCTCTATGGGCTGGTTGTGATGAACTTCGTGGTAGTATGGATGCAAGCCAATACAAAGACTATGTATTGGTTTTGTTGTTTATGAAATATGTGTCTGACAAAGGTGGTGCTTTGATTGATATTCCCGAAGGTGGAAGTTTCAAGGACATGGTAAAACTGAAAGGTCAGGACGATATTGGTGATAAAATCAACAAAATTATTGGAGAACTTGCCAAAGCAAATGACCTAACGGGTATTATTACGGTAGCTGACTTCAATGATGATGAGAAACTCGGTAAAGGCAAAGAGAAGGTTGATACGCTAAGTAATCTAATAGCAATTTTTGAAAACCCTGCTCTTGATTTTAGTGGTAATCGTGCCGAAGGCGATGATATTTTGGGCGATGCGTATGAGTATCTGATGCGACATTTCGCCACCGAAAGCGGAAAGAGTAAAGGACAATTCTATACGCCAGCCGAAGTATCTCGCATCATGGCCAAAGTCATAGATATAGATAAATCTAAAAGTCAATCTGAGACAGTCTATGACCCTACTTGTGGTTCTGGTTCTTTGCTTCTAAAAGTTGCCGTAGAAGCTCCAAATGGTATAACAATTTACGGACAAGAAAATGATAACGCAACCCGTGCATTGGCTGTGATGAATATGTGGCTACATGGTAATCCTGCGGCTGAAATTGTACAAGGCAATACCCTTTCTGCTCCATATTTTACTGATGAAACCACAGGCGAACTCAAGCAATTTGATTTTGTGGTAGCCAATCCTCCATTTAGTACAAAATCATGGACGAATGGACTTGTACCTGACAAAGATGTTTACAAGCGTTTTGAGGGATACGATAATTTACCACCACAAAAAAATGGTGATTACGCTTTCTTCTTGCACGTTATCAAATCTCTCAAGTCAAAAGGAAAAGCGTGTATTGTTTTGCCTTTAGGTGTTTTGTTTAGAGGTAATGCCGAAGCAGATATTCGTAAGAAAATCATACAAAAAGGTTATATAAAGGGCATTATTGGCTTGCCTCCTAACTTATTCTATGGTACGGGTATTGCTGCTTGTTTGATTGTGTTGGACAAAGAAAATGCACAAAACCGTGAAGATATTTTTATGATTGATGCCAGCAAAGAGTTTATCAAAGATGGCAATAAAAACCGACTTCGTGAGCAGGATATTCATAAAATTGTAGATACTTTCAATAACCGAATTGAAGTACCTAAATATTCAAGAATAATACCTGTTTCTGAAATATCAGACCCAAAAAATGATTATAACCTCAATATTCCTCGCTACATTGATAGCCAAGAAGCCGAAGATTTACAAGACATTGAGGCTCACTTAATGGGTGGTATTCCGACTCGTGATATTGATGACTTAGCCAAATACTGGACGGTTTATCCAACCCTTAAAAACGCTCTTTTCAGACCTAATGCTCGACCTAATTATGTTGATTTGTGCGTTGAGAAAGAAGAAATCAAAAACACGATTTTCCAGCACCCTGAGTTTACAGCTTTTGGGCAAGAAATGAACGCTATTTTTGAGCAATGGAAAAACCAAACCGCTACCTACGCAAAAGCTTTGGATAAAGGTCTGCATCCAAAGCAAGAAATTAGCTTTATTTCTGAAAATCTGCTAAAACAATATACCGATAAACAATTGACTGATAAATACGCCATGTATCAGCATCAAATGGATTATTGGTTTGAAACCATGCAAGATGATATGTATGAGTTGGCTGCCGATGGTTGGAGTGCAGGGAATGAAGTAAAACGCCTTATCAAATCAACCAAGAAAGGCGATAAAATTACCGAAAAACCCGTGGCAGGCATTGAAGGCTTAGAAGGCCGTCTGATACCACCCTCTTTGATGATTCAGGAATATCTCGCCAAGGAAAAGAACGCTCTTGATGATTTAGAAACGCTCTTAGAAACACTTGTGGCAAACATGGATGAACTCCGTGAAGAACAAGGCGGAGATGAAGGTTTGTTGGTAAATGCCATTGATGAAAAAGGTAAAATTTCGCAAAAAAGCCTAAAATCTGCTTTTAAAGAGATTGGTATTCCGAATACAGATACACAAGAAGAGTATGATATGCTGCAAAAATACCAAAAACTCATGGAGCAAGAGGCTGCTACCAAAACCAAAATAAAAACAGCCAAAGACGACTTAGAGAAAAAAGTGATTGCTCAGTACCCAAAATTGAGCATTGATGAGATAAAAACCGTAGTGGTTGACAAAAAATGGATGTATGCCATGGAAACTCGCATACGTACCGAAATGGATAATATCAGCCACCGACTGACGCAACGAATTAAGGAGCTTGCCGAACGCTACGAAACGCCTTTACCTATTTTATCTGACGACGTAAGTATATTAGAACAACGTGTAAATGCTCACCTCGAAAAAATGGGCTTCGCTTGGTAATGAAATTTTTATATTTCAGACCCCGCATTTTACCCTTTCTAAATACCTAAAAAGAGTTTTTCTGATAGTAGAATATGAAAAAAGAAACCAGACTTAGTATTCAATGGTTTTATGACCTACTCGAACGTGGCGAGTGTGATATAGTAGATTTTAAAGAGCAATTAGAAGATAAATTAGCTTTTGGCAAATCTATTAAAAACTTTGCACCCAATTACGAAGAAATGGCTCGTGATGTTGTTGCATTTGCTAATTTAAAGGGTGGTTTCATTTTTGTTGGTATTGTTGATAACACCAAAGAGTTAAATCCTGATTTTGAATTACAAGATAGAAGGGTATTTGAATTAATCAAACAAGTTCAAGACCGTACTGAGCCTTCGATTACACTCAAATCGCACAAACTTGCCGTTGGTACTACTACTGTTTTGGTATTAGAGATACCATTCTCTAAGCAGTTACACCGTACTTCAAAAGGTGAATATCTGATTCGTAATAATGATGGAAACCGAGCCATTGAGCCTCACGAAATCAGTACCATTCAAGCCGAAAAGGGTCTCATTGTTTATGATTCCAAAACATGGTCTTTTGATTTTTCTTCTACTGCCCAAGACGCACAGGGAAATCCGATAGCAGGCTGGCAAGACATCGAAAAAACAAGAGATTTATACAATAGAATCAAACAAAATAAACCTCAAAGCCCTTATCTGAAAAATTCGGCTAATGAATTTACCGAAACATTAGGCTTAACCAAAGAAGAAAACCAAACCATTAAGCCCACTACGGCTGGGGTGTTGTTTATTGGCAACGCCAAAGCTCTTCGAGAGTTTCCGTACAATCAAATCAAGTATATCAGGTACTATGAAGATGGTTCGTATCGTCCGTTTGAATACAAAGGAAATCTCATAGATATTGCCGATGAATGTTTCAATCAACTAAAGTCCGAAATTAAGTTCAAAGAGTTTCATTTTGGGTTATTTAGAGAATACATCGAAGATTATTCAGAGGTTGTGCTTCGTGAATTGCTCATCAACGCCATTGCCCACCGTGATTATAGCCGTCAGCAAATTATCGAAATTCGTAAGTATCCCACTTACATTGAGTTTGAAAGCCCAGGCCATTTTCCGCAAGGCATAGACGAACACAACTATCTGCGAAAAACCAATCCACGAAACCCAAGCATAATGGATATTTTTAGAGAGATAAATTATGCCGAAAAAGCTGGTAGTGGTTTTGATAAGATTTTCACGGCCTTACTATCAAAAGGTAAACAATTGCCCAAACCCCGACAAAGCGAACACTCAATTGTGTTGAGTGTAGAAGCCGATGTATATGCCGAAAAACTGGTAGAATTGAGCCTGATTTATAAACAAATGAACGGTAGAGATATTGATTTGGAGAATCTGCTGGTACTAAACAGTATTTATACAGGTCAGAAAATAACTTTTGCCGAACTCGAAAAGCAACCCTTTGTGAATCAATATCAATTGCGTAAGATATTGGCCGAACTCCAAGAACTCGAATTTATTGAAACCACAGGCAAAACTTCTGGTCAGAAATACATTATACATCGCAGTAAACTCGAAACAACCGATGATAAAATAAGCTATTCTAAGCAAAAGAGACAGGAGAAAGCTCGACAAAAAGAAGCAATTCTTCGCTACCTTGATGATATTGAAGATATTGATAATGAAGGAGCAAGATTATTACTTAAACTACCAGACAAAGATATTTCGGTGGTTTCGAGATTATTTGCAGAATTAAAAGATGCTGGATTGATTTCGGAACGACGTAAGGACAATCGAAAAATATGGTATGAACGAAAACGTGAATCATAATTGCAAACGAAAACAAGCTGATAATCAAACAATTACATGTATTTTCGTTTGCAGATTCGCTTGCAGAAATTTAAACTTTGGCCTAAACTTGCAAACGAAAACACATTGATAATCAACCATTTACCAAATTCTTGTTTGCAAGTTTGTTTGCATAAATTAAAACTTAAAGAAAACCATGACCACCACCCCACAAAAATATAAAAATACAGAAATCGGTAGCATCCCAGAAGATTGGGAGTTGAAATTGGGTAATGAAATTTCAGAAAAAATAACAAAAGGAGCTTCTCCGAGATGGCAGGGATTCTCTTATCAGAATTATGGTGTTTTGTTTGTAACAAGTGAAAATGTAAGAGATGGAAGATTAGAAATAATTGAGCCTAAATATTTACCATTCAGTTTTACAGAGAAACAAAGCAATAGTCAATTGAAATTTGGAGATTTATTAATAAATATCGTTGGTGCATCAATAGGAAGAGCCTGTATTTTTAATTTACACATTCCTTCTAATATCAATCAAGCAGTGTGTTTATTTCGACCAAATGATAAAGTTAATCGCTCATTTTTATTGCATTTTTTTCAATCACCAAGTATAGTACAAAAACTTGTCGGAACTCAAAGTGAATCAGCAAGACCGAATTTATCACTTACTGATATTCGCCTATTCAAAATAACTTGCCCCCCACTTCCAGAGCAAACCGCCATTGCCAACGCCTTAAACGATGCCGATGCACTCATTACACAATTAGAAAAACTGATAGCAAAAAAACGCCAAATAAAGCAAGGTGCTATGCAAGAATTACTCAAACCTAAAGAGGGCTGGGTAGAAAAGAAATTGGGGGAGATATTACGTAGTGTTCAACTTGGTGGAAACTATTTAAATAGCGAAAAAAGTACTTTTTATCCGTTAATAAAGATGGGTAATATTCAAAGAGGGTTTATTTCAAAAGATAAAGTTGAATATATTGTTGAGAACCAAAAACCAAATAAACAGGATAAACTATACTTTGGAGATGTTTTATTTAATACTCGCAATACTCTTGAATTAGTTGGAAAGGTTGCAATTTGGCGAAATGAATTGTCTGAAGCATACTTTAATTCTAACTTAATGCGATTCCAGTTCGATTCTGATATAATTTCATCTAATTTCTTTATGAATTATATTTTCAATACTAAAAATATAATTTCAAAACTGAAAGATATTGCAACAGGAACAACAAGTGTTGCAGCAATATATACAAGAGATTTAAAAAACATTGAATTATTTATACCATCAAAAGAAGAACAAATCCAAATCGCACAAACGCTTTCAGATATGGATGCTGAGATAGCAGGTTTAGAACAAAAATTAGATAAATACCGCAAGCTAAAAGCAGGCATGATGCAAAATTTATTAACGGGCAAAATCAGATTGGTATGAAGCAATACATCAGAATAATGCTCGGAGCTAAAAGCATCTTTGCCGATGAGTGTTACCGAGGCAATTTTATTGGAGCAGATTTTGGCATAACCCAAGACCTAAGCCACGAGCTACCCGATAATTGGCGAGATTTCAACAAAAAATTTATCCCGATTTGGTTAGACCTCCATCCTACCAAAAACAAAATTGCGGCAGGGCTGTCGTGCGGTGCATTATGGACAGTCTCGAAGGGAATCCAACAAAACGACATCGTACTTTGTCCTGATGGGCAAGGCAGCTATTACGTTGGCGAAGTAATCGGAGGCTACGAATACCACCCTAATACCAACTTGCCGCACCGTCGGAGTGTCAGGTGGTATCCCGTCAGCATCGAGCGGTCGGCCATGAGCGAAGTTTTACGCAATTCAACTGGGTCAATCGGCACGGTCGGCTACATAACCAAGCACGCCCAAGAAATCGAAAAACTCATAGACACCAACCGCCCAGCGACTATCATATCAACCGATGAAAGCGTGGAAAATGCCTCAGAGTTTGCATTGGAGAAGCATCTGGAGGATTTTCTGGTAAAAAACTGGAAACAAACCGAGCTTGGCAAGCACTACGATATTTATGAAGAAGAAGGTGAAATAGTAGGTCAACAATACCCCAGCGACACTGGCCCAATTGATATTTTGGCCATCAGCAAAGACAAAAAAACAATATTGGTTGTAGAACTAAAAAGAGGCCGAGTAAGCGATAATGTCGTGGGGCAGATTCAACGATACATGGGCTACGTGCAAGAAGAACTTGCCGAGAAAAACCAAATAGTCAAAGGCGTAATCATTGGCTTAGAAGACGACCTTCGCATCAGAAGAGCCTTAGCCGTAACGACCAACATTGAGTTTTATCGTTATCAGCTCACTTTTAAGTTATTCAAGAATTAATCATCCATCTATCTAACAAATTTCTATTTTCACACCTTAACACCAACACAATGGGCTACAAAAGCAAGAGTGTCCAAGAAGTAGTACGTGATATACGTACAGGCAAGATGTATTTACCAGCAATACAAAGGAAGTTCGTTTGGGATAAACCTCAAATTGAGCTTTTATTTGATTCTATCATGCGAGGTTATCCAATTGGCACATTCTTATTTTGGAATTTAAAAAAAGACACCGCAAAAAACTACGTTTTTTATGATTTTTTGCTGGATTACCACCAAAAAAATCCATACAACAGGCGTAATGAGGGGAGTTTTCCATATCCTGAAATAATAGGTGTTTTAGATGGGCAACAACGACTTAGCTCTTTATACATTGGTCTGCAAGGTACACATACCGAAAAACAGCCTCGTAAGCACTATAATAATGAAGATGCATATAAAAAAACTCGATTATACTTAAATCTGCTATCGTTACCCTATACTATAAATGAGCAAAACAAAATCATATTTAATGAAGAAGCAAATTTTGAATTTCGTTTTCTAACTGAGGAAGATAGTAAGAATTGGATAAAGCGTAAAATAAAACAAACTGATGATGATGGAAATACTACAATAAAAGAAGATTTGATGTACTGGTTTAAGGTAGGAGATGTACTAAACTGGCCTGAAGATCCCGAATTTAATATTTATATTGATGAGTTTATTGATAAATGTATTGATGAAAAGCAAAAAAAAGCAATAGAAAACAGTAAAAGATTTATTGATAAAACTATCACAACTCTGTATAATAAAGTAACATCGGAAGAGAATAAACTTATAAACTATTTTGAGATTACTAAAGACGATTTAGAAGATATTCTCAAAATATTCGTGCGAGTAAATAGTGGTGGCACGGCTCTAAGTAAAACAGATTTGTTGTTTTCGACTATTGTAGCCACTTGGGATGATGGACGAGATAAAATTGAAGAGCTTTTAAAAACAATTAATCAAAAGGGTGATAAATTTACCTTTGGAAATGAGTTTTTGATGCGATGTTGCTTGGTGTTGACAGATTCTTCGGTATTGTTTAAAGTGAAATCGTTCAAGTCTGAGAATGTACAGAAAATAAAAGATGATTGGAAGAATTTAGCATCAGCCATTACTAAAACGGTTGATTTATTGGTCGCATTCGGATTCAATGGCACACTCCTTACTTCACAAAACTCAATTATTATCATTGCTTATTATATTTATAAAGGAGGCTTATTGAATGACACTATAAAAGCTGAAATAAAGCAATATCTCATTCATGCTTTGTTAAAAGGCGTTTATGGAGCATCACAAGACCAACTAATTACCAAACTTAGAGAAGCTCTACGCAGTGTTGAAAAAGACGAGTCAGGCAAAGAAACCTATAAATTAAGTGCCAATACGTTTTCATTCAAAACGCTGCTCGAACTTGAGCTTCCATCAAACAAAACATTTTACATATCAGATAAGGATTTAGAAAGATTTCTTTCGTACAAAAAAGGGACCTCATCATTCCTTGTACTTTCGCTTCTATATCCAAATTTAAGATACAATGAAGTACAATTCCATCAAGACCACATTCATCCTGCATCAAAATTCTCCTCACCTGTTTTTGATGAAATCAGTATAAATGAAGAAGAACGAAAAAGCTGGCTTGAACTTAGAGATACCGTTCCGAATTTACAATTTATGGAAAGTCGAGAAAACGTAACGAAAAACGCCACCCCTTTTTCTGTTTGGTTAGCACATAAAAATGACTCAGAAGTAAGCTATTTTAAAGCAAGTAATCATATCCCAGTAGAAGAAAGCTTAGAATTTTCTAACTTTAAATCATTTTATGAGAATAGAAAAACAATACTAAAAAATGAGCTAAAAAAAGTACTGGCTATTAATAACGATATAAATAGCGGTGAAACTAACGAAGAAGATTTTATAGACCAAGAAACAGAAGGCCAACAAGATTAAATCCATCAGACAATGAGCGACATCGGCAAACCTGAACGCATCACACAGAACCGTGTAGTTAAACTTTTTCAAGATGAGTTAGGCTATCGCTATCTTGGCGATTGGCATGACCGTAAGAAAAACAGCAATATTGAGCAGGAAATCTTGACAGATTGGTTAATCAAACAAGGATACAACCAAAATTTAATAAGTAAAGCAATTTACGAATTTAGCAAAGTAGCCAACGACCAAAGTAAATCGCTCTACGAAACAAACAAGGCGGTATATTCGATGCTGCGTTATGGTGTAAATGTTCAACCCGAAATCGGACAAAACAAAGAAGACGTTTGGCTAATCGACTGGAAAAAACCACTCAATAATGATTTTGCCATTGCCGAAGAAGTAACAGTAGATAGTAAATATCATACCAAACGCCCAGACATTGTGCTGTATATCAACGGTATAGCTTTGGGAGTGTTAGAACTCAAGCGTAGCACAGTTAGTATTTCAGAGGGTATCCGTCAGAATCTCGACAATCAGCAACATATTTTTATCAAGCCTTTCTTTACTACTATTCAGTATGTAATGGCAGGCAATAATATTGAAGGCATTGCCTACGGAGCTATCGAAGCCAAAGAAAAGTTTTTTCTAAAATGGAAAGAGATTGATGAAGAAAATAACCCAAGTGATACATATCTACTGCAACTAACAAAACCGATTAGAGAAAGAGCAGCCAAATATGATTATCCGCTTGATAAAAACATAGTGCAGTTACTTCATAAAGAGCGTTTTATTGAGCAACTACATGATTTTATGATTTATGACCGAGGCATTAAAAAACTGAGTCGTCCGAATCAATACTATGGTATAAAAGCAGCCCAAGACTTTGTAAAACGCAAAGAAGGAGGCATAATTTGGCACACACAAGGCAGCGGAAAAAGCCTAACAATGGTTTGGCTTACGAAATGGATAAGAGGAAATGTAGAAAATGCCCGTGTACTAATTATTACAGACCGAGAAGAACTGGACGAACAAATTGAAAAGGTTTACAATGGTGTTTCCGAAAAAATATATCGAACCCAAAGCGGAGAAGATTTATTAAGTCAGCTCAATGAGGCTTCTCCGTGGTTGCTTTGCTCATTGGTACATAAATTTGGAGGAAAAGAAGAAGGTGATGTAGATGAATATGTAAAGAATTTAAAAAATAGTATCCCTACTGACTTCAAAGCTAAAGGCAATATTTTTGTTTTTGTAGATGAGTGCCACCGCACCCAATCTGGTAAATTACACCAAGCAATGAAAGGCTTTTTGCCAAATGCCGTTTTTATTGGCTTTACGGGTACTCCCCTACTAAAAGACGACAGACAAACCAGTTTATCAATTTTTGGCAGATACATACATACCTACAAGTTTAATGAAGCCGTAGCCGATAAAGTTGTTTTAGACCTGAGATACGAAGCCCGAGACATTGAACAAAAAATAACATCACTCAACCGAATCGATGAATGGTTTGATTTAAAAACCCGTGGACTGACTGATTTTGCTAAAGCCGAACTCAAACAAAAGTGGGGAACACTAAAAAAAGTATTTAGCTCAAAATCACGCTTAGAAAAAATTGTGATAGATATGATGCTCGATATGGAGCGAAAAGAGCGTCTTCAGAATGGTAGGGGTAATGCAATATTGGTTTCGGATAGTATTTATAATGCTTGCCGCTATTATGAACTTTTTCAGCAAGCTGGGTTACGTAATTGTGCCATTGTTACATCGTTTGTACCAAATTACAACGATATAAAAAATGAGCAAACAGGCGAAGGCTACACCGAAAAACTAAAACGGTATGAGATTTATAAAAAAATGCTAGCTGAGTATTTTAATGAAGATGCCGAAACTGCCCTTAAAAAAGTAGATCAGTTTGAAACAGAAGTAAAAGAAAAATTTGTAGAAGAACCTGCCCAAATGAAGCTATTGATAGTAGTAAATAAGCTACTTACAGGCTTTGATGCACCATCAGCTACTTACTTATACATTGATAAAAAGCTAAAAGACCACGGTTTGTTTCAGGCGGTTTGCCGTGTAAACCGCTTAGATGGAGACGACAAAGATTATGGCTACATCATAGACTACATGGACTTGTTCGATAGCCTAAAAAATGCTTACAATGATTTTACATCGGGGGCATTTGATGCTTACAGAAAAGAAGATATTGAAGGACTGTTACAGAATCGTTTAGAAAAGGGGAAAGAACGCTTAGATGAAGCCTTAGAAGCGATTAAAGCTCTTTGTGAAGCTGTTGAACCTCCAAAAGATTCGCTGGCTCATATTCATTATTTCTGTGGCAGTACAGAAAAGAAAATAGATTCACTAAAGGATACTGAGCCAAGAAGGGTGGCTTTATATAAGCTTACTATTGCACTTATCAGAGCGTATGCAAGCATAGCAGATGAACTGAAAGAAGCTGGCTATGCAGAAAGAGAAATAGAGCAAATCAAGAAAGATATTAAGCACTTTGAAAGCCTTAGAAAAGAAATTCAACTTGCCAGTGGTGACTACATTGACCTCAAACAATATGAGCCAGCCATGCGTCATTTATTAGATAGTTATATCGGAGCAGAAGAAAGTAGAATGCTTGCAAATTTTGATGATTTGAGTTTAGTAGAGCTATTAGTAGAAAAAGGCAAAGATGCCTTAGAGAGCTTACCGCCAAGTATCAAGGGGAATAAAGAAGCAATGGCCGAAACCATTGAGAATAATCTTCGTAAGGTTATCATTGAAGAAAGCCCAACAAACCCGATGTATTATGAAAAAATGAGTGTACTTCTCGATGAGTTAATAAAACTCAGAAAAGAGCATACTTTAGAATACGAGGCATACTTAAATGATATTATTTCTCTGTCGGGCAAAGTCAAAAAACCAAATAAAACGTCGTCATATCCAACTTCATTAGATACAAATACCAAAAGAGCTTTGTACGATAACATAGACAAAAATGAAGATTTAGCAAACGACTTAGATAACAAAATCCTGACGACCAAAAAAGATGGATGGCGGGATAATCGAATAAAACTAAAAGAGGTAAAGTTTGCTATTGAAGGTGTTCTAAAACAATATGGCATTGTTGATGAAAGCGAAATACAACGTATATTTGACTTAGTTAAAAACCAAAGAGACTATTAATGGAGCAGATAATCATCAGTAATATTGCGATTGATGTTGTACGGAAAGATATAAAAAACATCCATTTAGCTGTTTACCCACCCACTGGTCGGGTACGTATTGCTGCACCTTTAAGAGTAAATGAAGATACTATTCGTTTGTTTGCAGTAACCAAATTAGGTTGGATAAAAAGATACCAACGTAAATTTGAAGCTCAAGAAAGACAAACCCCACGAGAATATAAAAATCGAGAAAGCCACTATTTTCAAGGTAGAAGATACTTATTAAACATCATTGAAGCTGATTCTACTCCAAAGGTTATCCTAAGAAGCAAAACATATATCGACTTATATATAAGACCCGAAAGCTCGACCGAAAAGTGTCACGAAATACTTAATGAATGGTACAGGCAGCAGCTAAAGCAACTAATTCCTGAGCTGATTCAGAAGTGGGAGAAGATTATGCAAGTGCAAGTAAACGCATGGCAAGTAAAGCAAATGAAAACCAAATGGGGTACGTGTAATATTGAAAAAAAACGTATCTGGCTAAATCTTGAGTTAGCCAAAAAGCCAATTCATTGCTTAGAATATATCATTGTGCATGAAATGGTGCATCTGCTCGAACGCCACCATAACGATAGATTTTTACACTATATAAATGCTTATTTACCCAACTGGAAGCAGCTAAAAACTGAGCTGAATACATTGCCTGTTAGTCATGCTGATTGGGGGTATTGAGCAGTAATTTAGAAACAAATTTACAAATAAACTACAAATAAATCACAAACAAACGCCACCTAAACAACTGATAGTCAATCACTTTTCAATTATTTTTATTTGTAGATTTAGAAAGAAATAATGTCATTTTTAGAAAGAAAGTACAAATAAATTCAACCGTTTTGAGACAATCAACCTAACCATGGAAGACAATGAACTTATGAACTCTCTCAGTGAGGTTGTGAAGGAGCATCAACAATTGGTAAAGCGTGCTTTAGGTATTTATAGTGTCCAAGTTTCTGAACTTATTAATTCTCAAACGAAAAATAATGAGGAAATACAACATCTGCTTGATGGTTTACTTGATTTCTGTTTTGATGATGATTTCTTGTTATTATTCAAAAAAGTTTGTCGCTACTACTACCCTATCAATCCGCAAGTAACAGTCAATTATGTTTACAGATACCGAGATTTATGGGATGAAAATTATCAGTATAAAGATAATGAAGAAGGAAGTAGCACAATAGATTAGGGTAAACATTAAAAAAAGGTACACCATTTATAAAACGTATCAATTTATATATTCCAGTTATTAACTGGAATATATACACATTACATAAGGAAGAATTAGATAAGCTAAAAAACCTAAAAAAGGCTTTGTTAGAAATCTCCCTTCAAATTATGTATCATTTCGTTTGATATTATACCCGAAAAGGTATAGATTTGGTTATCAAAATCAAATTATACCCTTTCGGGTATATGTTTTTATGAAAATAGCTTCATTTATCAAAGAAAAAAGAAAGCATTTAGGCTTAACCCAAACCGACCTTGCCGAAAAAGCGGGCGTTGGCCTTCGTTTTGTCCGTGATTTAGAGCAAGGAAAACCCAGCCTTCGGCTCGATAAAGTAAATCAAGTTTTAGATTTATTTGGGAGCGAAGTGGGCGTAATCAGAAAGGAGGTGAGCCATGAGTAGGTTGGGTCAAGTTTTTTATCAAGATAATTTGGCAGGCATCATTACCGAAAATGAGGACGGCTATTTTTTTCAGTACGATGAACGTTATTTAGAGCAACCCAACGCTCAGGCAATATCTTTCATCATGCCTTTACAAAAACAAGTTTTTAGCAGTAATACATTATTTCCGTTTTTCGATGGACTAATTCCCGAAGGTTGGCTTTTAGCGATTGCATCCGACAACTGGAAAATCAATTTGCGTGACCGCATGGGCTTGCTCTTAGCCGTTTGTGGCGATTGTATCGGAGCAGTAAGCATCAAACCTATAATCGACGAAAACCATGAGTAGATGCTTATATTGCTATCAGCCCTTAGAAAATCAAGAAATAGATTTTCATAAAAAATGCTCCAAACGTTTTTTTGGGGTAAATCAAGCTCCTGTCCTCAATTTTGGCGTGGAAGAGTTGAAATTGATGGCACAAAAAGCAGTAATTCAACGTATGACGGTCACGGGCGTTCAACCCAAATTATCGCTTTCATTAGAAAAAGTAGATGCTACTCATAACAGACTCACCATTGTAGGATTATGGGGAGATTATATTTTAAAACCTCCTACCGAACATTTTCCGCAACTACCCGAAAACGAAGATTTAACCATGAAATTGGCAGCCTTATGCGGTATTCGCACGGCAGAGCATTCACTCATTCGTTTGGCTTCGGGCGAGTTGGCCTATCTTACCAAACGATTTGATAGACAAAACGGGCAAAAAATCCATGTAGAAGACCTATGTCAATTAACAGGAACTTTAACCGAACATAAATACCGTGGTTCGATGGAAAAAGTAGGAAAGGCCATTAAAACGTTCAGTACCAATACGGGTTTAGATGCCCTATCGTTTTTTGAACTAAGTATCTTTTGTTTCCTGACGGGCAATGCAGATATGCACCTCAAAAATTTTTCATTGATGAAAACGCTAACGGGAGAAATTCAGCTAACTCCTGCTTATGATTTAGTTTCAACCAAATTGGCAATGCCCCAAGATTTGGAAGAAATGGCATTAACGATTAACGGAAAAAAGAATCGCCTAAAAAAAATAGACTTTGATAAATTGGGCGAATCGTTGGGAATTAGTACAAAAGCAATGGAAAGGGTTTATCAGAAATTTGCTAACAAAACTGAAAGCATGAAGAAGATGATTCATGAAAGTTTTTTAAACCAATCGCTGGCAGATGAGTATTTGAATTTGGTAGTAGAAAGAGAGAAAAAAATAGAAACAAAATAATTTTAATTAATTGATAATCAGCTAATTAACACACATACTACTTGTGAATTTAGAAAGAAATATTATTGTTTTTAGAAACAAAGTACAAATAAATTAAGCAGTTTTTGAGAAACCTAACCTAATCATGGAAGACAATGAACTTATGAACTCTCTTAGTGAGGTTGTGAAAGAGCATCAACAATTGGTAAAGCGTGCTTTAGGTATTTATAGTGTCCAAGTTTCTGAACTTATTAATTCTCAAACGAAAAACAATGAGGAAATACAACATCTACTTGATGGTTTACTTGATTGAGAAAAGCAGAGCAAATTGAGCCATAGTCGGCGTTCGTTATTGAGCCATAGTCGGCAGAGCAAACTG
>JACCDW011100454.1_pt1 | contig 41417 bp, 29 predicted proteins | sample 7449781 | NCBI WGS metagenome assembly JACCDW01 (sample SAMN15323449, study PRJNA562643) | freshwater metagenome | isolation source: river surface water | place: USA:Blue River Watershed | collected 2017-08-18 | reverse complement strand
TTGTAAACAGTGAAGGCACTAGAGATGAATTACCCAGCAAAAGAAGAAGTTTTTTTGCAAGTTTAATGTTTTAAGGATTTGAAATGATAACAGCAACTAATTTAAGTACAACAAATAATACACAAGTATTCTTGTCAGAAGGTGAAAACGGAATCACAACGTTGATTTTTTGTAATCACGATGCAGCATCAGATGCGATTATTAATGTTTGGGTAGTTCCAGGAACTGGAACTCCGCGTGTGCCTGGAACGGCAGGAGCTGATAACCAAATATTGAAAAATTTAACAATAGTAGCCAGTGACACCTTTGTAATGGACATGGAAAAACTAGTATTAGATGATCAAGACACAATTATTGCACAGGCCAGCACCGGTAATGCGATTAATTGTATAGTCAGTAGCATGGCGATAGAAACATGAAATTCATAAAAAGAAAAAATATTGACACTTATAAACCAAAAAGTCAACGATTTTCAGTAGAAGTTGATGGCAGAGCCATCATTGATACTAATAAAAGTTTGACAATTCCTATTGGTCCAGATAGTGCTAGACCTGGAAATCCTATTCCGGGTATGATACGCTATAACACTGACGACAAAGATTTAGAAATATTCAGTGATTATTCTACTTGGGGTTGGGAAAAAGTTAGGACTAACAGACCTGCAGATATTTTCATTAATGAAATTGGACAAGGCGACGGTGATGGCACAGTCGACTCTATAGAGATAGCTAATGGGGGCAGTGGATACTTGACTCCACCAACTTTGACTATTGCAAATCCAGACGTAGGCGTGGACGTGGCAACTGCCACAGCCACTGTTGTAGATGGTGTTATCACAGAAATAACAATAACAAACGATGGTAGTGGTTATATTACTGTCCCAGAAATAACAATCGATGGTGTGAATCAAACAGCAGACTTAAATGTGGTATTAACTGGAACTTTAGAGTATGCGCTGCCTTACATTCCAGTGAACAGTCTCGGAAATTTAAGCGCAACAAACATTCAAATTTACGTGGAAAACGTTTTTCAATTACCAGGAATAAACTATACTGTGGTCTTGGAAAGCGGAACAGCATATGTGAAATTTGATGCTCCTGTACCATTTGGTAAACCTATATACGCAATATATGGGTATGATAGATAAGATTAAATTATGTCAAACGGCATTGGTAGAATCAGCGGCCCACTACTTAAAGATAACCTAACTAGAAACGGCGTAGATCTAGCGTTTGAAACTGACTTATTATATTTAGAAGTAAACGACAATAAAATAGGCGTTAACACTGACGCACCTTCAAGAACATTAAACATTGAGTCATCTGTTAAAACTATCGATTTGATAGTTGACACTTACATAGATGCTGCCAATGTTAATCTAAACACTACCAGTAATTTCTCTACTGATGTTGGTAAATTATATATTGATTCCAATGGTGAAATAGTTATACCATCAATCAAAACAGACGATATACAGTTCGATAATAATCAAATATATAGTTTTACACAAAACACTGATATCGAAATACGTCCAACTGCAAAAACTGTATTTGGCTCAAACTTAGATGTTACTGGAAATATACATGCCAATGGCGACATAACATTTGATGGATCAATAATTTTTGGAAACAATGATCAAGATAGTGTTACATTATTTTCAGATATTAAAAGTGACATAGTTCCAGATCAAACTGACACATATGATTTAGGTTTTGAAGATGGCGTAGCAAATAAAAGATGGAAAGATTTGTTTGTAAAGTCTACGAATGCTTCATTAATTTACGCAGATTCCTTGATAGTCGCTGAAGATATTAATTACAATTTAAGATTCAGCAATGCCTATTTTGTATCAACGACTGGTAACAATCTCAATGCAGGTAATCATCAAAATGCTCCATATAGAAACATAAAACATGCATTGTCTATGACAGAATCAGGAGATACAGTTTTTGTTTTTCCAGGAGAATATGAAGAAGAATTTCCACTTACAGTGCCTCAAGGGGTCACTGTTGTAGGGTATAATATTAGAAATACACAGGTCAAACCTACAGAACTCACAAAGTTCAATGATGCATTTTTACTAAACGGCGAAACTTCAGTCACAGATTTAACTGTTAGAGATTTTAATTACGATAGTTTGAACGATACAGGATATGCTTTTAGATTCGCTCCAGAATTTTCAGTTAGTTCTCGAAGCCCATACATACAGAATGTGTCTGTGATAACACAACAAACTGAAGGAATACTTGTAGCGGGTCGAGGTGCATTAGTTGACGGCAGTGCGGCAATGTCAACCAGTAAAGAAGCCAGTATGCTGTTTCATTCCTGTACTTTCATTGTTCCAGGATCAACAGGTCTGTTGATGAAAAACGGTGTTAGAGTCGAATGGCTTAACTGCTTTACATATTTTGCTGATATTGGACTACACGCATTAAATGGCACAGACGGATTTGCAGATCAAGGAATAAGATTTGGAGCTGAAATAAGAAGTATCGGATCAGCTAATGTTTATGGAACATTTGGTGCCGTAGCTGATGGCGACGATACTTTAATGTATCTCATTAATCATAATTTTGGATATATTGGTTCGGGATTAGATTCTAGCAACGACAACACACTGCTAATACAGGAAAACGAAACGGTAGAATTAAATTCTGGAAAAATATATTATACCAGTCAATCCCAAGACGGAGATTTTCGTGTCGGTGATGCGTTCTTAGTAGATTTTAATAAAGGACAAGTAAGCTTTGATACTTCTGGAATCTCCTTAAACGGTCTTAGTACTATATTTTTTCAAGGAACTTTAGACAGAACATTATTAGAACCGGGAAGAATTGAAACTGGTGATTTTCTATTAGAAGATAACAAGATAAAAACTCTAACTAGAGATTTTGATATATCTTCAGCATCAGACGAAATTACATTTATAAGAGACGTAAATGTTTCTAAAAATTTAAATGTAATACAAAATTTGTCAGTAGACGGCAACATTTTTCTAGGAAATCAACCGTTAGATACGATTACTATTAATGTTGATTTTACACAGGACTTATTCCCTAAAGTCACTGACATATATGATATTGGTGCCGATCTTAAACGTTGGAAAGATTTTTATGTTAAAACTGCATATTTGCAGGACATAAAAATTGACGATAATGAAATATCTACGACACTGGTAGATAGCGATTTAAACTTAAATGGTAATGGCACGGGTGGTGTTAAGCTAGAACAACTGCTGTTTAAAAACAGTACTGTTTCTTCATATAGCAATTCAAATATCAAATTAACACCCAATCAAGGAATATCTCAACTGACAGTGATAGGCATATCAGAGCAGACAGTTGTTACTGGGAACACAATAACTGTAAATCTTGTTGGGGGAGGAACCAGTACTTTAGAAATTATTGGAGTAACATATTCAGGTTCTGATGCATTAATTGATGTTAAAGGAGATTTTAGTAATATCCAAACCTATGCAACACCTCCTAGCGGACTTAGCATAACTTATACTACAAATCTTGTCAGCGATCAAGTGTTTACTTGGCCTAACAGCGGAATCATAGAATATTTAGGGGGAAAATTTGCTGACGGTAACGATTTCAATGACGCAATCTGGAACGATTTGATAACTGTCGGATCAACAATAACTGTCAAGTGGTATTATCATCCTGTCGCTGTCAATATGGGAGTAGTAACACAAGTCGATAAAGGTGCTTTTTCCTTCTCAAATCATTTTGTTTATGTAACTAATCCAAGTAACTTTGATCTACCAAGCTATACCTCTGATAATCTCACAGATCATGCCACAGAATATTTTATAGTCAGCGAACCAACAATAACATTTTCAGGTGGACAAACAGGTCTTTATATAAGTGAAGCAGTATCTAACGATAAAAGCTTAATAATTTCAGGTACTTATGGTCTTAGAGTCCCGAGAACAACTACTACATTAAATTTAACTGGTGATTTAAGATTCAACACGATTTTGAATCAATATGAGGGATTCAGTTCTGCTCTGTTAACGCTAGGTGGAATTTATTCTTCAGATAAGAGAACTAGTGTTCTTGCACACCCTACAAATAACTCATTTAATTTTACTACTAATCTAATAACAAATACAACATTAAATCAAACTGCCCTTAATACGGTGAGATTTACTTCTGGAAATTTGGTACTAGATAATAACTCTCTGATATCTACAGCTGGAAATATTTCTTTATTAGCTAGTTCTGTGAACCTTGGTCTAGTAAATTTTGAAGATGGAACCATATCTTCACCATTAAATCAAAATTTAGAACTGACCACAGTAAATCAAGGTTATGTTCAGTTTTCTGGTGATAAAGCAGTAGCATTGCCTGCTGGAACTGATCTAGAAAGACCAACTAATCCTATCATAGGCAATACTAGATTTAACAGTGAACAAGGTTACTTAGAAACTTGGAACGGTACTGCCTGGGTATCTGTTGCAGGTGAAGGTGATTTAGCAGACAGCGAATTTGCTTCAGAAGCCACCTTTATTTGGTCCATTGCACTGGGTTAATTTCAAACCTATATAAATACTAACAATGTAGTGCTAGACCATGGCGCTACGAAATCAAACTGTGGTAAACCAGCAAAGAGCCGTAGAAGCGGCTGCGGAGAAATCCAAAATTGGTTAACCGTGAAACACGGGGTTAAAAGGAGTGAACAATGGCCGTTGGTCGAATTTCCGGTCCGCTCTTAAAGGCGAATCTGCTTCGTAATGGGGTGGATCTGGCATTTGAGACAGACCTGCTTTACTTAGATGTTAACAATCTCCGAGTTGGTATAAAGACCAAGACTCCTACCCATGATTTACAAATAAATGGTACCACAAGAACCACTAATTTAGAAGCCACAAACCAGTTAGATATCGGCGAAGTCACTATCACCGGTAACACTATCAGCACTACTAACAGTCAACTCAATCTCTTACCCGCAGGTAATGATGCAGTAGTATATCAAAAGAAAATAGTGATCGATTCTCTTGATATTGAAGATAACAAAATCATTGCAAATGCTCCAGATACTGATATCGAAATTTCAGCTGTTGGAACGGGCGAAATTAAACTGTTTTCTGATTTAAGAGTTGAAGGCAATATTCATGCTACAGGAAATATCACAGCAGACGGATCCATCACCATCGGTGATTCAAACACTGATAATGTAACATTTAACGCTGATATAGCCAGCAACATCATCCCTGATGAAGATATCACTTACGATTTGGGTACTAGTCTAAAACGCTGGGACAATTTTTATGTGAAAAGTATCTATGCTGAAAATTTAACACTAACAGATAACTTTGTTTTAGACGGCATAGATCTCAGTTTAAATCCTGGCAACACAATATTTGTCAGTTTAAATGGCGACGACACTAACAGCGGAACACATCAAAACGATCCATATAGAACACTAAAGCACGCATTATCACAGGCGACTGCTGGAACAACAGTTTATATCTACCCAGGTATATACGAAGAAATTTTTCCTTTAACAGTGCCAGTGGGAGTAACTATCAAAGGTTCTGGATTAAGAAGTACTAACATCAGACCAACAGTTGGCACCATAGATAAAGATGCTTTCTTATTGAACGGTGAAAGCACTATTGAAGAATTAACTGTTTTTGGCTTCAGGTTTAATTCAACAAATAATACAGGATATGCTTTTAAATTCGCCAGTAATTTATTGGTATCTTCTAGAAGTCCTTATATTAGAAACGTCACAGTTATCACAGAAGGAAGCGTGACTAGTCCTACAGATCCAAGAGGATTCTTAGCAGGTGACGCTGGAAAAGGTGCATACTTAGATGGGTCTATAGCTAACGTTAACAGCAAAGAAGCCAGCTGTTTATTCCACAGTGTGACATTTATCTGTCCAGGCGTTGATGTAGTAACAGCAATAAATGGAGTAAGGGTTGAGTGGTTAAATTGCTTTACTTACTTTGCTAATCGCGGATTATATGGACTAAGCGGCAGTGCAGGATTTGCTAATCAAGGAAAAACTGAGATCAGACTCGGTGATGTCACTGGAACATTTAACGTTAGTGATACTGTTACATACTATTCAACATTTCCAACAGTGCTGGCCAGCGGCGTTATTAGCAAAAAAGACAGTGACGGAAAAATATACTTAACAGGTAAAATTACTGGACTACAAACTGCTCAAGAAAGAGGCGGAAGAACAATCACTGCGAACGGTGATGCAAAGTTAAGCACTTCGATTAAGAAATTTGGAACAGCCAGCTTGGCATTAGACGGAACAGGGGATTTTGCGTCTGTTTCTAGCGACGCAGTTTTTGGTTACGGTACTGGAGATTTTTGTATCGAGGGTTGGTTTAGAACCAACGCATTAGGAACAGTGCAGACAATAATAGATCAAAGAACTGCAGGCACAGATACAGCTCCTTATTTAGAAATATCTGCAGGCGGTCTTGTGAGATTTTTCACAGCAAGTGCTTATAGAATCACTTCTAGTGTTACTCTAGCAATAGACACGTTTTATCATATCGCACTATCTAGAGTATCTGGAAATACAAGATTGTTTATTAACGGCACTCAAAGTGGAGTCACATACGTAGATACAAACAACTACCCTACCAAGCCGGTACGTATTGGTTCAAACTTTTCAGGAACAACTGCTTTAAACGGATATGTTGATGATTTAAGAATAAGCAAAGGCAATGGTAGATATTCGTCTAATTTTATTGCACCTTTATCTATCTTACCTAACGACAGTTTTACAGTATTTTTATCTAGATTTGATGGCGCAAATAATTCTACTCAATTCTTAGATGAAACAATACTAATTCAAGATATTCGTTCAAGTTCAGGTGGAACAGCTACAAAAATTGATCTCATAGATCATAGTGATTTTGGTGTTGAAGTTCGAAGCATTGGCAGCGCACACGTATACGGAAATTTTGGAGCAGTTGGAGATGGCTTAGGCGTTATAATGTACTTGATAGGTCAAAACATGGCTTATATTGGCACTGCACAGCGTAGTGACAATGATGTATCGTATGTTATTCAGGCCAACGAAGTTGTAGAATCTAACGGCGCCAAAATTTATTATAGCAGTGTTGATCACAAAGGCGATTTCCGCGTAGGTGATTTATTTTATGTTAATCAAGAAGACGGTACAATAACATTTACCACAGCATTTTTTAATATAGCCAGTGATCAAGGCTTGACTCTTACAAATGGAGTCAACGTTACTTACATTGATGGTAATGAGATCAGCACCGGCAATTTAAAATTAAGTGGTAATACATTAGAATCTGTAACTGGCGATGTTAATATTGAAGCAGCCAGTGACCAAATAAATTTATTGAACAATGTAACTATTCAGGGCGACTTAGATGTTGTTGGCAATGTCACTATTGGGGGCAACATCACCATAGGTGATCAGCCTACTGATTCAATAAATTTCGTAGGCGAAATAAACAGTGATCTGATCCCTAATCAAAATATCACATATGATATTGGTAAAACAGATTATCGCTGGGAAGACGTGTATGTTAATAGAGTTATTGTTGGCGATATATCAATAACAGACAATCAAATTACAACAATATCAAGCAACAGAGATCTAGAACTGATAGCTATTGGTGAAGGCTCAGTGGTCTTAGAAGGTATAGTAGTCAAAGAAAATGAGATAAGATCAACAGTTAACCAAGACATGGTCTTGGTGCCCAATGGCACTGGTATAGTCGATGTCAATAGTTCTAAAAGTATCAAAGTTCCTGTAGGTACAGATGCAGAAAGACCCATAACTCCACAAGCTGGTATGATTAGATTCAATACTACAGTGAATAGATATGAAGGTTATAATGGTACTGCTTGGGTATTTTTAGATGGGGTCAGTGATCTTGATGGAAATACTAAGATAACTGCGGAATTAACTCCAGGAGCCAACGATAATACCATTAGATTTTATGCAGATGGAGTACAGGTAGCAGATGTAACTTCTACTAGATTTAATGCTGTTCAACTGACAGTTGATGACATTGAAGTATCTGGGACTACGATATCTAACACAGCTGGCGGAAGTTTAACTATACAACCCTCTGGACTTTTGAATGTTGAAAACTTTACAATAAATGGTACTACCATTGCTAACACTGTGAACAATGGCGTTACAACTTTTTCAACGTCCGGAGATGGATATTTTAGGATAGTAGGTACTGGCGGTGTCGTCTTACCATCTGGATCGTCTTTATTAAGACCTGGTTCTCCCGTAATAGGAATGGTTAGATACGACACCACCGTGGGAAGATTAGAAGTATACGACGGCGGAGAGTGGGTGTCTGCCGCTGGTGCTCAGTCTGGTATTACTAGAACTGAGGCAGAAGATATTGCGTTACAGAATGTATTAGTATTAGGATAAAAAATGGCAACTAATTTTAAAACAAAAGTAGAACCAAACTTAGGAACAACGCCAGTTACACTGGCAACATCAGGCGTGGCTACAAGGATCACAGTCCTTGGTCTTAGTTTTGCTAATGTCACTGATGGCACAGTATTGATTTCAGTTAAGATCAAAGATGCAGACGATGTTGAAGCATTTTTTGTTAAAAATGTAATAATTCCTCCCAATCAAAGTCTTAGAGTAGTCAATGGTGGGGAAAGACTGGTTTTAGGAACTGAAAATTCCATATCAGTATTTGCCAATCAGGATGATGCTGTGGATGTTGTGATGAGTTATGTAGAAATTATTTAAGGACATTATTATGAGCTATTATGTTGGCGCTGTAGGGGAAAATTCTGCACTGGGACCGGTGCAGAGTAGATATTTTTATGCCCTCAGAGTAGATGACGAAGGAACATTATACTTTACTAGAGTTGATCAATGGACTTCAGGTGATTCTGTACAAATAAACAAACCTGGGCCGATTGAAGAAGATTGGGAATTTTTTGAAGTCGGCATCGACTATTTTGATGGAAGAGACCCCGTCACACACGAAAAAGATAAACTAAATTTAAACTTTGATCAATATAGATTTGATTCAAAATCAATATTTTACTATATAAATTCAGAAGGTGAGTTGATTGCAAGAGTTAATCAACCGTACACTTACCTTGAAGATGTGTAAGATATAAATATAGTAATACATTTTACGAATGGATAAAAAGGAACTAAAATGGCTGAATTTAAACTAGGTAGACTACGTTTCGTATGGAAAGGCACATGGACAGGTGCAACAGCTTATGTCAAAGATGACATCATCAGATACGGTGGTTCTACATTTGTATGTTTAACAGGACATACATCAAATACAAATTTTAACACTGATCTCACAAGTAGTAAATGGGAGAAAATGTCTCAAGGATTAGAATGGAAGACCTCCCCATGGACAACCAGCACCTTGTATAAAGAAGGTGATGTGGTAAGATACGGTGGTAAAGTATATATTGCTATAGCCAATCACACTTCAAGTTCAACAAATGATGGTGGATTCTACATTGATGAAAGTGCAAATCGCTGGGATTTACTTGCAGATGGGACAGAATGGAAAGGCGATTGGGCAGTTAGCACTTACTATAAATTAGGTGACATAGTAAAATACAATTCTTTCACGTATCTATGTACTACTCCACATACATCAACTTCAACAGCTTCAGCCGGCTTAGAAGATGATATAGGAAATTGGGATCTTCAAGGAGAAGGCTTTAAATGGAGAGACGTTTGGGCCAGCGGTGTTCGATACATTCAAAATGACGTAGCAAAATTTGGTCCTAATTTATGGTTGTGTACAGTTGGTCATACCAGCGCATCCACATTTGATCAAGGTAATTGGGATCTATTTGTAAGTGGTCTGGAATTTGAAGATTCTTGGAGTTCAGGTTCTGACTATCAAGAAGGCGACATTGTTACATACGGCGGATATGCATATGTATCAACTCAGCAACATTCTAACAAAATTCCACCTACAGAAACAGATTATTGGGAATTATTAACTACAGGGTTTAATCATAGAGCTAGATATAATGCCGCACAAGCTTATAGAGTCGGTGACGTTATTAACTACGGCGGAAAAACTTTTGTAGCAAAGGCCGAAGTCAGCGCAGGAGAGACACCTAATCTTACACCATTAAAATGGAATTTAGTTAGCGATGGGATCAGATGGTTAAGTGATTGGGTAGTCGATCCTGAGGAAACCAATTACAAAATAGGCGATGCTGTTAGGTACGGAGCATCAACTTACGTCTGTATCGAGGAACATATCCCATTAGATTTACCAGACATCAATGCTAACAGACCTGATCTAGACACAGAAGGCGATTATTGGAACGCACTAGCAGAAGGCGATGAACAAAACGTTTTAATCAGAAGAGGAGATTTAGTAACTCGAAACGCCATTCAAAACGAAAGATTGCCTAAAGGAACAACTGGTACATTTTTAAGAGCAGGTGAAAGAGACTTAGCTTGGAGTAAAGTTGGTGATATTACTAGAGTATTTTATGTGTCTACAGATGGTGTTGACAGCCCAACAAGAGGAACAACATTAAGTGATCCTTGGAGAACTATCAAATACGCCTGTGATTTTGTTAGAACACAAGTTATTCCGACTTTTGATAATCCAGCAGTTATTAACGTTAAAACTGGTGTTTATACTGAAGTATTTCCGATCAGTATTCCTAAATTTACATCATTAGTTGGTGATGAATTGCGTATGAGTATTGTTCAGCCTACTGCTGAGACATCTGGATTAGATAAATTTTATATGCGAGATAGTACTACTATCCGTAATTTTACATTCCGAGGAGCAACTGGTGCAAGACTTCCTAACGGAAACTATGACACACTGACTCCGCCAAATCAATACGGAACACGCAGACCAACTGGTGGTGCTTGGTGTTCGTTAGATCCAGGCACTGGCCCAAATGATGAAAGCGTTTGGGTAGGTCAGCGTTCTCCTTACATACAAAACGTAACTACATTCGGTGATAATGCTGTAGGACAAAAGATCGACGGTGCGCTCCACAACGGCGGAAACAAATCTATCACATCTAACGACTTCACACAGGTTATGAGTGATTCGATTGGTGCTTGGTGTTTAAATCAAGGTCGTGCAGAACTTGTTTCTGTGTTCACATACTACGGATATATTGGATATCTATGCGAAGCAGGCGGTGTTATTCGTGCTACAAACGGTAATAACTCCTACGGTACATACGGTTCTGTTTCGGAAGGTGTTGATCCAACTGAGATTTCTAGAACAGCTGAAGTTGATAATAGAAGATTAGATGCAGTTGTTGATAGGGTACAAACTAATGGAGATGCATTATTATATGTAGAGTATCTTAACGCTGGTGAAGAATATTCCACAGCAACATTTAATTTTGTTGGCCCAGGAAGTGTTGATGTTGCAGCCACAGCAAATTTTGAAACTGATGGTGGCGTCTGCGAAGTGCGTGTTTTAGATGACGGCGACAATTATTTAGGCGTTACCAATAATGCCCAACAAGGTACAGACATTGATATTCGTTTGTCTGCTTCAGATACAACAGTGACTAATGGATATAATGGAATGAGAATCACGATTGTTGACGGTGCCGGAGCAGGACAATACGGAATTATTAACAATTTTGATGGCGGTGCAAAAGATGCATTCATATTAAATGAAACATTTGCACCGTTGACTATAACAGCAACTACCGCTAGTACTGATAGAATCACTGTTTCAAGTACCAGTACTTTGTCGATAGATATGCCAATTATGGTTTTAGGAACCCCATTTGGTGGATTAACAACAACAGATGTTTATTATGTTCTTTCTATAGATAGTGGAACTGAATTTACAGTTTCTACTACTGTTGGTGGATCTGTTGAAGAATTAACTGACGCTACTGGAAGCTGCCAAATACATGCTTTAGGATTTAGTACTTTTACTGTTCCAAGAGCATCAACTATATCTGCGGCAACAGCTGCCGAACCTGTTAGAATCACAACATCTCAGGCTCACGGATTAGCGACTGGATTTGCTGTAACATTTAGTGGTGTTGGGGGCATGACACAGCTTAATGGCAACACTTATTATATTACAAAAATAAATGCAACTCAGTTTGAATTATATACAAATTATACGTTACTAGTCCCAGTGGATGGAACAGCTTTCACACCATTTACTTCTGGTGGCACCGCGACTGGATTCCAAAAAATTGCACCATTTTTAGATACTACTTCTAGATATGCAATTGAACCAAGACCTGTATTTTCAACCGGTTCTGGAGCAACAGCTACAGCAGTTAGGACCTTAGGTATTAATACTGTTTCAATTTCGGATGGCGGAAAAGGATTTACCACACCACCTACGATTTCTATCGCTGGTCCAGATACTGTGATAGGAAATGACACCGCTACTGGTACAGTTACTATCAGTGGAGACGTAGAATCAGTTATTATACAAAACAAAGGAACAAGTTTTACAGGAACACCAACTTTAACATTTGTTGGCGGTGGTCTTCCAGCAAGCACTGTTAACTGGGCAGGAGATCTAGTAGTCAGTGTTGGTGATAAAATTTTAACTACTTCAAGACTAGTATATAATGTCACTATTGCTGGAGTTTTAGGCAGCAGTGCTCCTACTCATACTACTGGAGAACTTGCAAATGGAACTGCAACTCTTGATTATTTGGGAAGATTGGCAGCAGCCGACGCTACTGTAACAAGCACTATTAAAACTGTTGAACTATTGAATGGTGGAACTGGTTTTGTTACTCCTCCAAGCGTAGTTGTTTCTGGAACTGGCGGATCAGGCGCTATTATTTCAGCACAGATTAGTCAAGTTATCGGTCAAATTAACGTCACTAATTCAGGATCAAATTATACCAGTCCACCGACAGTCACTCTAAGCGGAGGCGAACCATTAATTTTTGCACAAGCCACTGCTGTTCTTGATGCAGAAGTTTCTGGAATTAATGTTTTAGAAGGTGGCTCAGGTTATAATCCAGCAACAACTACTGTGACACTGAGTGGCGGAGGAGGTGTTGGGGCAGAAGCATCAGCGGTTATTGATTTTGGAGCCCCATATGTTCCAGGAATAAGCGCAGGTGTGATTACAAGTATCACTGTTACTGATGCAGGTTCTGGGTATACTTCACCGCCTATTGTTGTTATTGAAGATACTGGATCAGGAGTGGATGCTAGTGCAGTAGCGACTATTTTAGGTGATGTTAATTCTATCATTGTTACTAATCCAGGTAGAGGTTATCAGACTACACCAATAGTTCAAATTACTGGCGGCGGCGGAAGCGGCGCACAAGCAACTGCTGTTAGAACTGGATCTGTTAAGACACTTACAGTTGTTGAAGGTGGCAGTGGTTGGGTAGGTACACCAACATTACAGATTACTGGAGGAGGTGGTGCAGGAGCTACCGGGCAAGTGACTAGTATGGACGTAGTAATTGATACAGTAACAGTCACTGACGGGGGAGAAAATTATACCAGTAATCCGGCTCTAGCTATTTCAGGCGGTGGCGGTTCAGGTGCTATTTTAAGACCAAGAATTAATGGAACAGTTCAAACAGTCACAGTTACTGATCCTGGTAGTGATTATACTTCAACACCAATTATTTCTTTTATTGGCGGCGGAAATTATAAGAGTTCTACAGCTGGGTTACGTTATTACGCAAATGCAAGTGCATTAGTTGCGATAGGAATTTCACAAAGAACTCAAACATTACAAGCTATTAATAGACTGAATACAGTAGCAAGGGCAGTTGTGTCTAATACAGACCCGATGGATGAATATCAAGAGGGCATTAGTAGAACTGCTGGTTCTGGCTATACCAAACCAACAGGAATAGAAAATGCTGTCAATGCATGGACAAATACTGTCTATTATACTATTGAAAATGGAACAGATTCTGTTAATTCAAAAGAACTTTTGGAATTAAATAGAACATTTATTAAAAAACAAGTAAGAGCATATTTAGATTTAAACTTTACAGGTATCCCTGATGCCACATGGAACAGGGATATTGGTCTAATAGTTGACGCTGTGGCCAATGACATTGGTAGTAAAGGTGTCAACTCTTCGTTGACTTGCGGCATTAGTCAAGCTTTTTTAACTGCAAGATTAACACCTGCAAATATCGGAGCTTCAGGTGCGATACCAGAAGCGTTTTCTTATATGACTACATTATTTCAAGATATTGTACAAAATATTGTAGTTACTCCATATCTAGATTCTCCGTTAAATTGGATAGGAGTTTGGGCCGGTAATACTTCTTATAGTTTAAATGATGTTGTTGCTGTAAACAATGGTACATACAAATGTTTGTCTTCTCACACTTCAAATCCACAGTTTTTAGTTGATTTAGATTTAGGTCGTTGGGAATTAGTATCTGACGGACAAGTTACTACATCTCGAGTTTTTGAACCAGAATCTTTAACTGCAATAGAAAACTGTTTAGATTTAATGAAAACTTTAGTAGTGACTCCAGGCGGTGCATCTGGATATGCTTCAGCAGCCGCACTACTGTTATCTAATAAATCATATATTGAAGCTGAAGTAATTGCATATATTAATACTTTGAATGCTGACTTTGACTACAATCAAATATTATGTGCTAGAGATACTGGGTTTATTGTCGAAGCAGTCGCATATGATTTAGTAAATGCAGTTGTTAATGCAGAACCAACTGCGACAGCAACTACAACTGGTGTTATTTCCGCAATCACTGTTGATACAGGAGGAGAAGGATATAGTTCTGGTCTAGTTGTTGATATTACAGGTGGCGGGACACCAACAACACCAGCTGTTGCCAGCCCAATTATTGATGAATTTACAGGAGAAATTACTGGTTTCACAATGGTGAATAAAGGTGCAGGATATTCAACAGATCCTATCTTAGTAGACATCGTTCCAGATTCAGGAAGTGGAGCAGTTGCACGTTGTCGCCTGGCAGGATCTAACGTATCTAGAATCGTTATTATAAATCCAGGTTCTGGTTATACCGCTGGACCTTTTATGAAACTTATCGATCCTAACAATACTGAAGAAGCTAGATTCACTGTTAGAATTTCGGATGGCGTTCTGTCACAGCCTACATTTACTAACAGAGGTTCTGGTTGGTTGAACGCCGATGCCAGCGTTACTGGTAACGGTTACGCAGATATTTTCCAAACTGGATCATTTATATATGTTAAAGGATTGACCAACGTTCCAACTCCTGGTGCTAACATACAATTTTCTGGTAATCCAGAATTTTATAAACTCGTTACTATTAGAGATACAGTTGGTCCTACTGGTTTAATTGGGGGTAGACAGCTTCTTTTAGCAAACAAAAAGTTTATACAGGAAGAAGTAATAAGTTATCTTAATAATTTCACATATGACAGTGTTACTTGTGGAAGAGATCTTGGTTACATTATTGATGGTCTTGGTTCAGATATTGTATATGGGTCTAACTATAACACATTATATACTATCAATCAATATAGAAGAGGAGTCTACGATACATTCCAAGATCAAAGATTCCAAACAGCATTTGCTATCGATTATCTAAAAGGATTAATGACAGTTGATCAAACTGATGCAACTTTAGATTCATTAGACGCACTAAAAACAGCCGCAGCTTCAGAGGTAAGTTCAAGCGCACTTGCTGTGTCAAGAATTAATGCTAGAATGGACGATGTTTACACTATTGTAGAAAATGGTATCGCATCTTTGCCAACTCTACTGCTTCCAGATCCAACAGGATATAACACTGGATTCTCTGATGCTAGAAGATTACTAGTAGCAAATACTCAATTTATTAAGGATGAGGTGATTCAGTATATCGATGACAATTATCCAGGAATTACGTATAATGAAGATACTTGTAGAAGAGACATTGGATATATTATTGATGCACTAAGATATGATTTAACTTACGGTGGAAATTTAATGACCACCTTAGCAGGCACATCATATTATTCTTATAACGAGTTACAGATTGATGTAAATGACAAGACTGCAACAATCGCTGCTTATGATTATCTTAGAACAATTTTAGGTGACATTTTACAAGGAATTTTAATAAGTCCTTTACAATTGGTCACTACTCAAGATAATAGCGGAACTGGAGGATCATCAGCGGCGGCAGCATTTGCACAAGATAGAGTCAATGATATCAAAGTAGTGATTAATACTGGGGTACCAAACGCAACTATCGCACCAGATTTAACATGGGTCGCAGCAGAATTGTTGTCAGCTAGAATTGACTTACTTGCGCAAAAAGCTACAATTCAGGCAAGCATAATCACATTTATTGAAACTAATTATCCAACATTAGTGTTTAATAGAGCAACTTGTTCTAGAGACATTGGCCTAATTATTGATGCTATAGCATATGATATGGCAACTGGAAGTAATTTCCAATCAATAAAATCTGGTATGGCATATTATCGAGCAAACGCTGCCAACTTGTTTAGCGGGTTCACTGAGATAAATGCTCTTATCGATCCTCTTGTTGAATGGATCAAGAATGAGGAAGTATTTGTTGAATTACCAGATCCTTTATTGCCAGATGGTAATGCAGACACTGAGGAGCATAAAGGTAAAGATCTGATTATTGCGAATTTGGAGTACATTGGAGCACAAGGTTGGAGGTATTTTGTAAATACAAACCCTTTAATCACAATCAGTGATTCAACAATATTTAGAAAAGATTTAGAACATATTGCACTAGCAGTTGCACATGGTTTGACTTATGTAGGTAATACACAAGTTATTAATATGGCTTCTTCTTTTTATTCAGGATCAACATTAGTGATTCCAGGATTTAGTGGCACCGCTTCAACTATTAAAACTGAGTATTTAGATTTAATAGATTATATGAGAACATTGTTACAAGACATTGTTCAGAATAACACAGTGTCAGATGAAACAGGATTACCAAGTGGTTTAGCTCAAGATAAATCCTTGCCAGCTGGAGATCTTGGAACTGCAACGTTCGTCAGTGATTTAATTGATGATTTTTATGCTATTATTAATTTAACACCAACAACTATTGGTGTTACAGTTACATTAGTAGAAAATACTTACGTCGATTATCCTGGAACATTGTTGAGTGCTAGAACATCATTAGCTAACTCAAAAAATCCTTTAATAGATGCAGTTACTGAATGGATCGATGATACATTTGTTAATTTTACATATAATCAATCTGTGTGTTATAGAGATGTTGGATTAATAGTTCAAGCATTGGCAGATGATTTATTCGGTGACGTCGCCAAAACAGTAGAAGCAGGACAAAGGTATTATGCGGCAACAGCAGCCTTGGTACTAACTGACCAAAGACCTCAAACTATTGCTGGCATTGATAGGATTAATACTATCGCACAAAAAGTAATTCGAAATGAAACGTATGTTAGAACACAGAATAATGCGTTCCAAGAGCGTTTCCCAAGTATCACTGGAGGTGCGGATGCAAGTCCTTCAATTAACGATCATACTATAATAATTAGAAGAATTTTAGAAATTGGTTCTTCTTTAAATAATTTTAAACAAGTTCTTTTAGACAATAAAGAATATATTAAAGCAGAAGTCATTGCTTATATTAACGCAAGCTATGAAAATTTAGATTACAATCAAGAGTTGTGTGCTCGTGACGTTGGATTTATCATTGACGCAATATGTTACGACATCTATGGAGGATTTAGTAGAAGTCGAGAAGCTGGACTTCGATATTATTCAAGCGAGAGCGCATTGATAGCAATTAACGAGCAATACACTCCAACAGTTGATGGAATAATTAGAGCAAGAGATTTAATGTTATCTGTTTTAGTTGATTCAACACCAGGAGTAACTTTCCAAGAAGTAGAGGAAAGGGTGAGTGTACAAGGACTTTATGACACTGCTGACGTTGCTAGGTTAGTAGTCGATCAAAAGATCATTGACAGTATTGATGAGTTATTAAATGTTATTAATGTTGGACCAAGTGCATTACCTCCTGGTTTATATACAGCAAGATTGCAGGTAAGTCCTCCAGTAACAGTGTTTAATAGTCCTCCACATGAGACTGCGGCGACTATAAGAAGCAAATATTCACAAGTTAGATTAACTGGTCACGATTTCTTAAACATTGGTACAGGTAGTAAGAGTGATACTAACTATCCAGGAATTCCAGTTAACGTACCAGATCAACAAAATGAAGTTGTTGAAGTTGGAGGCGGACGAGTGTTCTATACAAGTACTGACCAAGATGGTAACTTCCGAGTTGGTGAACTATTCCGTGTCGAACAGTCAACTGGTATCGCTACCTTGAATGCTGATGCATTTAACTTATCTGGTCTGAATGAATTGTCATTAGGTGGTATTACATTAGGTGGAACAAACGCAACAATTCGTGAATTCTCAACAGATGCAACATTCTTTGCTAACAGCGATCAGATTGTTCCAACACAGAAAGCTGTTAAGACTTATATTCAGTCTGCACTAGGTTCTGGCGGTGGTAATATTGCTGTTAACGCGGTTATTGCTGGTCAGGTATTTGTCTCTGGAGACGAAATTACAACGATTGGTAATATCCCATTGCGTTTAACATCAACTGGTGGACATCAAATATTGTCAGGAATTGAATCAACTGATCCAACAAATGGTTCGTTAACTGTTGATGGTGGTGTTGGAATTAGCGGAAACTTAAACGTTGCTGGTTCAGCTACTGCAAATTTTGGTACTGTTACTGCTGGAGGTATTCAAAATACTCCAATTGGTTCAACTACAAGAAGTTCTGGAGCGTTTACCACTTTAACAGCAAACTCTACAACATCGATAACTTCAAGTACAATATCTACTGACAGTACTACTGGTGCCTTAGTGGTAACAGGCGGTGTTGGTATTGGTGGAGATTTGAACGTACAAGGTAGCTTTGCTGTAGGAAGTTTGAGTGCGGCAGGCATTGATAATACTCCTATTGGCGAAAGTGGGAGAAGTTCAGGTAAATTTACAACTTTGGCAGCTAATAGTAGTGTGACACTTACCGCAAACACAGGTAGTTCAAGTACCAGTACTGGTACATTGGTGGTCACTGGTGGCGTTGGCATTAGCCAAAACTTAAATGTGGCAGGAACTACTGGTCTAGCGACACTAAACGCTTCTGGAGTGATTACTTTTAGCGGCACAAGTCATGTACAGCTTCCATCTAGTACGACAGCTAACCGACCAGCAAGCCCTGCAACAGGAATGATAAGGTTTAATACCAGTACTGGTAACTTAGAATCTTATAACGGTAACAGATGGCATCAACATACTTTGGGCTTTACTCATACTGATGTCGCAACTGCTACATCAGCAGTAATTTGGAACTGCTATTGGGTAGACACTAGTGGTGGCGCAGTTACTATTACACTACCAAACAGTAATTTGGTTAAAGGAGACACAATTAGATTTATTGACTTACGAAGAACATTTGATACCAACGCATTGACCATTGCAAGAAACGGTAATCCAATTATGGGTGATGCCGCAGACATGACTGTAACTACTGAAGGCGCGGCCTTTGATTTAGTTTATCATGGTGCAACATATGGTTGGTTCATCTTCTCTATCTAATAGGAAATTGTAAATGGCATCTTATTCAAGTTACAGAAAGATACGTCAGGATAGCATTGTTACAAATTCTATCCCAGATGCCGCCTTTCAAACTGGCGCTGGAAAAAACTTTAATACAATATGGATCCGAGGAGGATTGGGTTTTTGTAGTGGCGGCTGTTGCTGTCTATGGACAGTTCCAACTGGTGTTTATAGAGTAACATTTGAAGCATGGGGTGCAGGAGGCAATGGAAACGGCGCTTGTTCATGTAACAGATGTCATCACTACAAAGGTTCTGGTGGGGGCTATTATAATTCAGTGACAATTAGCACTGTCCCTGGATGCCAATACAGTGTCTGCGCAGGTGGTGTTTTTCCATGTCTAAGTAACGAATGTACTGGATGTAATGGATGTACTAGTTATGTAAATGGATTTAATCTAAGTAATTTCTGTGCAATAGGTGGAACCACTGCTTGTGCAAACACTGATTGGAATACATTCTGTTTCTCAGCATTTGAGTGTTGCTTAGGACCCGGTGCCAATGGTGGAGATTTTGGTATGGGCAATCATCCAGGAGCTTTCAGCGGATCTTTCGCCTGCCACTGCTATAGCCACAATTTCTGCGCAACAGGAGCACCATTTTTAAATATGGGCAACGTTACAGGCGAATTAACAGAATGTTGGATACGATGTGGATGTTTTGCAGTTCCGTATGCTACTGGAGGCCAAAGTGCTATGACAACCTATTGCGGATCTAGCTGTTGCGGCCAAGGCGGCACAGGCGGTACTGGTGTGGTCAAGATAACATATGTTTAATGGATTAAAATAAATGGCAACTTACTCGAGTTATAGAAAAATTGATGGCAACAGTATAGACGATTCTGCCATTGGTCAAAGCCAACTTGCTCCTGGTGCAAGAAGGCAATTTGGTGTACAATGGTTTTACGGTCAACCATGTGCAGCCTCCAGCGGCTGTTGCTGTCTATGGACAGTTCCAGCACACGTAACAAAATTACGTTGGGAAATCTGGGGTGCTGGCGGTAACGGCCATGGAGCTTGTTCATGTAATAGGTGTCATCATTACAAGGGTGCTGGTGGAGGTCAATACAACACAGTTACGATAAGTACTGTCCCTGGATGCCAATACAGTGTCTGTGCCGCAGGAGTTTATCCTTGTTGTAGTTTTGAATGTTCGGCTTGTAATGGATGTACTAGTTATGTAAATGGATTTAATCTAAGTAATTTCTGTGCAATAGGTGGAACCACTGGTTGTGCCAATACAGACTGGACAACCCGTTGTACAAGTTTTTGGGAATGTTGCTTACAAGCGGGCGCATTTGGTGGCGACTTTGGTACACAAGCACACTCAGGAACATTTGGCGGTGTTGAATGGTGGTTTACTGTTGGATTTTGTCATTGTCATAGACAGACAACACAGCCCACAAGCGCACCAATTATCGGCACCCAGGTATCAGAAAGCTCAAACTTTTGTTGGATGAGATGTGGTTGCTGGACGGTTCCGTATGGACATGGTGGGCACGGTGCTCATACTAGTTATTGCGGATCGGGTTGCTGTGGTCAAGGCGGTACTGGTGGACCAGGACTAGTCAAAGTAACTTATTTTTAATGGATTAAAATAAATGGCATCATATTCAAGTTATAAAAAAGTTGACGGTTCTCAAATAGACACAGCAACGATCCCATCTGCAAAACTTGGTGCAGACTCGATGTCTACATGGAATGTAAAGTGGTTTTACGGACAACCTTGTATGGCTTCCAGCGGTTGTTGTTGTCTATGGACTGTGCCTAGTGGCGTATATCGTCTTTTCATCGAAGCATGGGGATCAGGCGGAAACGGGCATGGCGCTTGTTCATGTAACAGGTGTCATCATTATGCAGGCGCAGGGGGTGGTTATTATAACAGTAAAACTATTAACACCTGCCCAGGATGGACATATACCGTCTGTGCAGGTGGAGTATTCCCATGTTGTAGTCAAGAATGTACAGCATGTACAGGCTGTGCAAGTTATGTAAATGGTTGCAATTTAAGTAACTTTTGCGCTATAGGCGGCATACACGGTTATGCAAATACAGCATGGAATGACGGATGCTTCTCAGAATTTAGTTGTTGTTTAGCGCCAGGAGCCAACGGCGGCGATTTTGGTATGGGAAACCATTTTGGCGGATTTTTTGGTCACGCTAGTCAATGTCATTGTCATTGTCATGGTGCGATACCAACTGCTGCCCCGTTTATTGGTACAAACGTAACACAACACATTCATGAATGTTGGATTCGATGTGGATGCTGGACAGTGCCATATGGGCATGGGGGTCAAGGAGCAATGACAACATATTGTGGAGGCTGTTGTGGCCAAGGCGGAACTGGTGGACCAGGACTAGTTAAAATTACATTTATTTGATGCAAATCAGGAGATAAAGATGGCATATATTTCAGTAACATATGATTTACCATTACCAAATGAATTTTTGGTAGATCATTCTCAAAGCGAAGGTAAAACTCGTGAAGCAGTTTATCATGGACCTGATAAATTGTTTTTACAGTTAGATAAGGAGACACATAGAGAAAAATATGGACCTCTAACAGAAGAAGATTTGGCAGACGGAAGACCGATTCCTATAGATTGCTATTTGTACGAAGTCGATTGTGCAGCGAATCCATTAATTTGTCAACTTAGAGCACCAATCATCAATGATCTTCAAGAAGAGTATACTTCAGTAGTTGTTCATCCAGATAGTCCTGAAATTGAAGGATATCCTCAATTTACATATGAGCTTCCTTTAAAACCACAAGATGTTTTTAATAAATTTACTGTACGAGTTGAAAATGGTGAATTAAAAGTTGATGCTTTTACTGCTGAACAAAAATTAGGAGATCGAGATGTTCACAGAACATGGGATGATATTAGAGCTCACAGAGACAAACAGTTAGAATTGTCAGATGGTCAGTTGGCAGAAGACATGCCTGAAAATTTAAAAGAAGAGTTTAGAATTTACAGACAACGTTTGCGTGATCTTCCAAGTGTAATGCAGGCAAATAACGTCCCGCCACAAATAGCATTTTATATGTTTCCGGAACATCCACACGCAAGAAAACCTGTCAAAGGTAACTAAAATAGAAAAGGAAACCAAGTTTCCTTTTCTTACGACTATAAAATCTATGCTTCATAAATATCAGAATGAAGCCATATAAACTATATCAATCACAGTATGTAATAGATCATCAAGAAGAGTTTGTTAGAGATTTAAGTCATTCAGCAAAAGCAATGTATGAATATGGTATTTTCGATACTAGTTTAAAATACGGATCTTACACTCAATACAACATATTTGGAGTTAGTTCCCCTAGTATTCATATGTATCATCTCTTTAGAGAAATTAGGGATATTGCCTATGAAAATATACAAGGAAAAAAGCTTTGGCTGCAATCCTGGATTAACCATCATTATGAAAATGAATTATTAGGTTGGCACAATCATAGCTCAAATTGGCATGGATATGTATCAATACAGCCCTGGAATACTATCACTGAATTCGATGATTTTAAAATAGTGAATAAAGTTGGTCAAATTTATCTAGGTCCTGGAGGATTGCGACACAGAGTAGTTGCCACAGATGATATGCCATTTCCGGATAAGAGAATCACCGTAGCATTTGATATAATGACAGAAGATGATTACACTGGTGATAACATATTACCAACTCATAATTTTGGTTGTATACCTTTATTATGATTGACACAAAATAAAAATTATAGTAGAATAAAGCAAATAGGAGAATTTAAGTTGTCAAGATCTAAGGCATTTTTTATTAACGGCGGAGCCGGCCGTGTGATTTGTTCAATACCAGCATTTGAAAAATATGCAGAAACACACGACGATTTTATCATTGTCTGTGAGGCTGGAACTGATTTTTTTAAAGGCCATCCGATTTTGCACAAGCACGTATATGACGTTTGGCACAAAGGACTATTTGAGGAGCATTTAAAGCATCGTGATTTAGTTACTCCTGAGCCATATAGACTATGGGAATATTTTAATCAAAAGTGCAGTTTAGCACAGGCTTTTGATATCATTATCAACGATCAAGGAGTTAGAGATCTGCCTGATCCAAAAATATATCTAAGTAAAATGGAAATGGCAACAGGTTATAATCTAATACAAGAAGTTAAAGCAAAAACTGGTTTTGACAAAGTAGTAATAATTCAACCTTTTGGTAGAAGTATTCAAAATATGGGTGAGTTTATTGTTGATCCTACATCTAGAAGTTTTCAATTAAATGATACGATAGAAATTATTAACGACTTAAAAAAAGAGTATGCTGTAATTTTAATGAGTGAGTTTCCTATTGCTCTTGAAGAAAAAGACGATGGAAAGTATCCAGTAGCAATGTCCCAAATTCCAGATATTAGAATTTGGGCCGCGATGATTGATGTTGCAGATCATTTTATTGGTTGTGACAGTGTGGGACAACATATTGCAAAATCTTTAGGAAAAACAGCCACAGTGGTAGTAGGATCAACATTTCCGATCAATATCACATATCCAAATAGTAAAGACTTTGATATTTTTGATATTGGCGAAGGAAAAAGAGTGTATAGTCCAATTAGAATTAGTATGGAAGAAGAACTCGATAGGTATAACGATGAATGTATGGAAATGTCTATCAAGCAACGCCAAGATATTTTGCAATCAATTAGGCGCAGGCTTGGAAAGTCTATTAAATTTAAAGGCAAAGCCCCTTCGATAAATCAAAATACTGCGTGTTGCCCAACAACTGAAACTCCTAAATTTAGTGCCGAATCTGGCGCATTAAAGCCTTTAGCATTGCCAGGAGCAAAATAATGAGTCAATGGATTGCCGCAATAACTCGTGGACATAATGCAGGAGTTTGTTTATTAAAAGATGGTCAGATTGTTTTTGCTATTGAGGAAGAAAGATTGAGTAGACACAAATATGATGGTGGTCCTTTAGCGACCATGATGAAAATTTGTAATTATACTGATAGATTAGATTATTTGGTAATAGCTCACACTCAAAATTTACAAGAAACTGCTGGAAGAATTGATTTTACAGGCGACGACATGTATACAGGCATGGCTCGTAAGCTTGGTTTAATTGATAGAAATCAAAACATATACAATCATCCTCAAGTAATTGATCTAAGCCATATACATCATAAACTTCATGCTTCTTGTGCTTTCTATAGATCCGGGTTTGAAAATGCAGTAGCAGTAGTAGTTGACGGAGCTGGCAGCTTTATCCCTATGCAAATAGACGGCCAGACGCAGATGACTTGGGAATTAGAAAGCATTTTTACTTGCAGGTATCCAAACAATTTTAAAACCATTTACAAACATTTAGGTGGTCGGGGGCCTTGGCAAGGAGTGCATGTACCTAAAATGGACAGTAGTCGGGAAGGTGAGGAAGGAACTCACGAAGTGATTCTTGATGACACTGCTGGTATAACAAAAGCATATGAAGCAGTGACACAATACTGTGGTTGGGCACCAATTGAAGCAGGAAAAACTATGGGATTATTCCCATATGGAAAACCAAATGAAAAAATACCTCCTATCTACTCAGATGGTGGAGGAGGAAAATGGCGCACCACTGATAGAAATTTGATCATTCCTACATACCCAAACGGTGCAAAGGTAAATGAAGGTCGATATGAAGAGTTAGAAACTCCTTTAGAAGTTTATGAAAATAAAGAAGATGTAACTCTTTTACAAAATAGAAGAGATATGGCATACGCCGTTCAAACACAAAGCCAAGAAGAAGTACTAAGACTGATAAAAAAAGCAGTTGAAACTACAGGCATTAATAATGTTGTTTTATCCGGAGGATATGGTCTTAACTGCGTTGCAAACTATTGGTATTTGGATCAGTTAAAAGATGAAGGAATTAATTTTTACGTAGAACCGATTAGTAACGATGCTGGAACTTGTATTGGTGCCGCTTTTTTGGTATATCATAAGTTAACTGAAGACGACACTATTCGAAAATATGCAGATAGTTTATATCTTGGTCCAGCGTATTGTTATTCAGACGAGGAAATTCATAACACTGCTAAAAAATATGGAGCAACAGATGTTCGAAAAGTTTCAAATTCAGACATTGTTTTCCTTTTAAGGAATAAAAACATTGTAACATTATTTCAAGGCCGCAGTGAATCTGGACCAAGAGCACTAGGCAATAGGAGTATTCTATTTGATCCAACATTTTCAGACGGTAAAGATTTTGTAAATCTTGTAAAACGCAGAGAATATTTCAGACCTTTCGCAGGAAGTATTCTTCACGAACATGCACATGAATGGTTTGATATGAGAGGAATGGAACAGAGCCCTCATATGATGTACGCTATGAACTGTCAACCGGGCGTTGCTGAAAAAATTCCTAGCATTATTCACATAGACGGAACCTGTAGAATTCAAACAGTAAAGAGAGAACAAAATCCTCATTATTATGATTTGATAAACGAATTTTATAAAGTGTCCGGAATGCCAATTTTATTCAACACTAGTTTTAATCTAGGCGGAGAACCTTTGGTCGAAACTCTCGATGACGCAGTGAGAACATTGGCTAACAGTAAAATGGAATATTTGTTTTTGCCAGAGTACGGTTATCTAATCGAGGTTAAGAATGGAAGTGACTGAGCTTACCGTTGATAATAAGAAACTTTGGTTTTTAGATAATGTTTTTCCTAAAGATCAACTCAATCGACTGAATAGATTTTGTTATACTCGCCCCTTTTTTTATGGACAAACTGGTTCATTAAACGGTGAAGATTCTACAAGAGCATCTAGTCATTTACAATTTGGGGAATTAATTAGTAGTGGGTGTATGTGGTATGTGAGGCAGGCCGTAGAAAAAGTTGGTTTGAACTTAGTTTGTAACGGATCATATGTTAATACGTATCAGATTATGACCCCAACCGCCAAACATTGTGACTATGATAGTCCGAATTTTTATACAATAATAATATTTGCAAATTCTTATTGGCATGATGATTGGGGAGGCGAGCTTACTTTTTATGGGATGAACAAAATAAATTATACTTTAGATTTCGTTCCTGGCAGAATCGTAATTGCAGATGCAAGAATAGAGCACCGAGTAAATCCTTTAACCACGTTTTCTAAAGACTTTAGATTCACTGTTGCTATCAAATGTTTGACTCAAGAAGAGGCAATTAAAAGAAACATGCTTTTAGAAAATTATATAGCTATAAATTCAATAAAATTATTATAATGCAAAACGTAAATCCTGTTGATTCAATTGTTATTGTAGGCGGAGGAACAAGTGCATGGTTAGCGGCCGCTATGCTATCTCATACAATTCCTCACTTATCAGTTACGATTGTAGATAAAGAAATAGGCTCTCCTGTTGGAGTCGGCGAAGGAACGTTACTATCATTTAATCAAATAATGAGTAAGTGCGGATTTTCGGTTGAAGATTGGTTGTTTGAAATTGACGCAACATATAAATCTGGAATCTTATTCCCTGGTTGGGGAGAAAATCAGGAAGCAGTCTGGCATCCTTTTATGTTTGAAGAATTTGATAGATACAATACTACTGCATTAAATTGTTGGACTAAGAATCAAGATTTAGATTTTAAAAATTTTGGTTTAAATTTATATGATGTTTCAGTTACTCATGACAAAGTAGATACGACTGTGGGTCACGCATATGCATTTCATATTGATGCCAGCAAGCTCGTAGCATATATTCAGGATAGATTATCATATAGGCCAAATGTAAAATTAATCAAATCCGAGGTCGTTGATATTCGACGTTTAGAAAATAATCATATTAATGAGCTAGTTTTAAAAAATGGACAACTAATATCAGCTGATCTTTTTGTTGATTGCACAGGATTTAAAGGACTACTTAATTATGAACCTCAGCGTGTAGATTTGAACGGTAGACTTTGGTGTGACACCGCGGTAGCCGGACATGTTCCTTATGCTGATAGAAATAAAGAGTTACATCCGTATGTGATATCTGAACAGATTGAGCATGGCTGGATTTGGAATATTCCTGTACAAAGTAGAATCGGTTCAGGTTTAGTGTTTAATAGGGCATGTACTGATATAGAAACTGCAAAAAAATTCTTTTGTGATTATTGGGATAATAGAATATCTTCTGATAAGTTAAAAGTTATTGATTGGACTCCTTATTATAATAGAAACCCTTGGCATGAGAATGTTGTTGCAATTGGTCTCAGTAATGGATTTATTGAACCACTTGAAAGCACAGGAATCGCTCTTATTATTGCAGGTGTCGAACAGCTAACTTTTGCTTTAGAATCTAGATTTTATACTGACGATCAGATCAAATATTTTAATTTGTTGATGAGCAATTTTTTTGAAGATGCTATAGACTTTGTTAGTATGCATTATGCAAAAGCAACTCGTCAAGGAAAAATTTGGGATATGGTCCGATCTACCTTTAAAAAATCGCATAGAATGAAATTTTATGAAAAAGAATTAAAGAGCACTGATAGAAAACTGCCAATCAAAGGCACTGGATATATGTTTACTGGTAGTAATTGGATGTGCTGGTTGATACAAATGGGATACCCTGTAGGGACATCTTTAGATCATGTCCCAAAAGATTTGGCTAGAAATTTATTAACTAATTATTATGATACAGTTGAATCTACCAGATATAAAAAATCCCCTGATCATATTGAATACATTAATTCTTTAAAAAAATATCTTGATGAAAAAAAATATAATAGATGAAAAAGAAGTTTTTGCTATTAACAATAGCCATGACATAGAAATTGTAACATTTGGTCCCCAAAAAACTAAAGTAGTTATAGTTGATGATTTCTATAAAAATCCAGACTTAGTACAAAATTTAGCAATTACTATACCACCCTCTTACAGAAAAGATTTAATTCAGGGATTACCTGGAGGGAGAATTGATGTCGTTTATGATTTTAGTCATATGTATAAAATTTATTATGAGATAATAAAAGAAGATTATATTATTGATGAGGAAAAACAATCATTTAATTCTTTAGGGTTAGAATTATATTTTTCCCAAACAAGATTTTGTGTTAATGTTGTAGGATCAGAAAATTTACCGCCTTCAAATCCTCACGTAGATTTGAGAGAACCAAATAGATACGCTTCGGGAATTTTTTTAAACCCTCCAGAACAGTGTAAGGGAGGGACTGCATTTTATTCTTACAAAAACTGCCAATTTGGACCACATCCAAAATCAGTCCCGAGAACGGAGTATATAACTGATAGCAAAGGCGACTGGGAGTTATTGTATCTTGCAGAAATGAAATATAATAGAATGATTTTTTATCAACAAAATATATTACACAGTGCATATATAAAACCCGGCTGGTTTAAAGACTACTATCGATTAATTCAAATGTTTTTTATATGAATATTTCTACGATCATTGTGGATAACTTTTTAGAAAATCCTAATATAGTCAGAGATTCTGCACTAAATTTGTCTTTTCATAGAAGTGGTTCGTATCCGGGATTACGAACTGATAGAGCAGATTATGATTATGAGGAATATATTAAAGAAAAATTCGAAAGTATTATTAATAAAAAAATAATAGAGTGGAAACAAGATAGTTTTTGTTTTCAACTCTGTTTAACTGATGATGAAACTTGGCTTCACTGCGATGAAACCGAGTATGCAGCCGTCTTATATTTGACTCCAGGAGCTCCAGCAGGAGCAGGAACTGCAATATATAGGCATATCCCTACTGGGATTTTTCAAGGTCCTGAAAAAATAGACGTAAAAGACGGAAATTGGGAAATTATTACTGCTATTGGGAACGTGTTCAATAGACTGGTAATATATAAAGGAACTTTATATCATAGAAGTTTAATTTCCGGTTTTGGAACTAACAAAGAAACTGGCCGTCTCACACAAACATTTTTCTTCAATACTGCACAATAAATATTACATAACGGATTACTATGGAGGATATCATGAAAAAATTCGTAATTAAGCGTCCCAAAGCAGATAATCCTGCAATTTGGGAATGGAAAACACATATGCCTGTTGAAAACAGCACCTATGTAGATTTAGAAAAATTTGATACAAGAGAAGCAGCAGAAGCGGCGGCAAGCCAATGGGGACAAAATACTCAAATAGTGGAAATCAACACCCCAGACTAAAATGATCAAAGTTTACGGTGACGTAATGTTAGATAAATGGGTCACTGGATTTTCGGATAGAATATCACCCGAAGCGCCAGTGCCCATTCTTAACGAAGTGTCGAATAATTTCTCGGCGGGCGGAGCTGCCAACTTGGCGGAAAATATTGCAAATTTAAATATTGAAGTAGAACTATATGGAGCTATAGGTAATGATCAAAATGGACAATATCTTAAATCAATTTTGTCAAAACAAACAACTTTAACAGTTAATTTTTTAAATGATGCTACACACACTACAATAAAAACTAGATTTGTAGGGCAAGGAGGACAGCATCTAATGAGATTAGATAACGATCATAGATATTGTTCTAATCAATTAATTGAATTATTTTTAAAAAATTTAACAACAAATGATTTAGTTGTAATAAGTGATTATAATAAAGGATCAGTTAACCTTTCTACAGTTAAGAATATTTTAAGCGTAACTAAAAATATATATGTTGACCCAAAACAAGATCCATCTTATTACCATGGAGCTTATCTAGTTAAACCTAATCTAAAAGAATTTAATTCTTGGTTTGGGGGATTTACTTTAGAAAAAGCGTTCGAGGCTGTTAAAAAATTTAATTGGTCTTGGTTATTAGTTACTTGCGGTTCCGAAGGAATATGGCTTTTTGATTCTGATAATAATCACTGGCACTTTACTGAACCAGTTCAAGAAGTTGCTGATGTAACTGGTGCTGGAGATAGTGTTCTGGCTGCATTAGTGTATAGTATTAGTTTAGGACATGATGTTCCAAGTGCATGTAAAATAGCCTGTTATGCAGGAGCGAGAAGCGTAGAACATCGTGGTTCATATAAAATATCAATATCTGATTTAGAAAATAAAGTTATTTTTACAAACGGATGTTTTGATATTTTACATGCAGGGCATTTACACCTATTACAAACAGCAAAAAGTTTAGGAAATAAATTAGTTGTTGGAATTAATTCTGATTCTAGCGTTAAAAAAATAAAAGGAGTCAATAGGCCAATTAATTCAGAACTTAAAAGAAAACAGCAATTAGAATTATTGCCATGGGTTGACGAAGTCATTATTTTTAATGAAGAGACTCCCTATAATTTGATAAAAGAATTAAAACCTAGTATAATAGTAAAAGGAAGTGATTATCAAATAGACACTGTTATAGGTAATGATTTGGCTACGGTTTATATTGTGCCTTTATTAGAAGATTTTTCTACTTCTAGAATAGTAAACAAAATAAAAAAATGACAAGATTAATCGGAAAACAACTAAAAGGTTGGGGATCAGAAGATATTTGGGCAACCAATGACAAATACTGCGGGAAAATGCTACATTTTGAAAAAGGCAAAATGTTTAGTATGCATTTTCATAAAGATAAAGATGAAACTTGGTATGTCATAGAAGGGAAGTTTAATTTAAAATATATAGACACTTCAAATGCTTCCATTCATGAAAAAATATTAAATGCAGGTGATGTTTGGAATAATCCACCGTTAATGCCACATCAAATCATTTGTTTAGAAAAAGGAACAATATGTGAAGTCAGCACACCAGACAGCGTAGAAGATAATTATAGAATTTTTCCAGGTGACAGTCAAAAATGAGCATTACTATTGGTCTTGATAGAGATGGAACTATAAATGAAGATTTGGGGACATATGTTACAAGTCCTAACGAATTCAAACCTATTCCAGGAAGTTTAGAGGCAGTCACACTTTTAAAGCAAAAAGGTTATAACGTAGTAATTTTAACTAATCAAGCAGGAATATTTAAGGGAGTTATGACTCCAGACGATGTCGATGCTGTACACAAACACATGCTTGAATTATTAGGACAAGCAGGTTGTAACAGAATCGAGGGAATATATTATAGTACTACTAATTTAAAACAAGATACATATGCTAAACCAAATGTAGGAATGTTTAAAAAAGCAGAAAAAGAGCAGCGTCTAAAATTCAAAGGAGGCGCTTTTGTTGGAGATAAGATCAGTGACTTAAAGGCTGCTGAAAAAATTGGAGCAATACCTGTTCTAGTTAAGACCGGACATGGAATAGATACTTTAGAAAAGTTAAACACTTTCGCGAATAGAAATTTGAAAAAGAAAACACAAGTTTTTGAAAATTTGTATGAATTTGTAAAGGCATTACCATGGTTATCGTAACTGGTGGTTTGGGATTTATTGGTAGTAATCTTATTAAAAGATTAAATTCTGAAAATGTTATTATAGTAGACGAAGTTTCAGAAGAAAAATTAATAAATCTAAAAAACTGCAAATATAAAAAAATTGGTTGAATTGAAGGTTTTTGGAAAAAAATTCCAAATTATAAAAATTCTTCATACATTTTTCATGAAGGCGGAATATCTTCTACAACTGAGACAGATAGTGAATTGATAAAGAAAAACAATGTTTCTTTTTCTATTGATTTGATTAATTTTGCTGTAGAAAATAATATTCCTATAAGTTATGCTTCCTCTGCGTCTGTATATGGAGAAAGCAAATCTTTTTTAGAAACAGACACCTTAGATCCTAGATCTCTTTATGCATCAAGTAAAGCAGATATTGATAATCATGTATTAAATTTATTGAATAAATTTCCAAATGCTTTAATACAGGGATATCGATATTTTAATGTGTATGGTAGAAACGAATCTCATAAAAAGAACCAATCTAGTCCAATATATAAATTTAAAAAAAATTTAGACGATTTTGGATTCATAAACTTATTTGAAAATTCAAATTTATATTTTCGTGATTTTATATGCGTCGATGATGTTGTTACTGTCAAATTATTGATGAGTCAAAAAACAGTAAATGGAATATTTAATTTAGGGACAGGTGTTGCAACTTCGTTTGAAACAATAGCTAATCTTCTAATATCAAAATTTGGAGGTAATATTAAATATTGCCCTATTCCAAATAATTTAATTGGACAATATCAGATGTACACTTGTGCAAATACAGATAAATTATTAAATTTTATAGATTATAAATTTATAACTGTAAAAGAATATATTGATCAATTATGATTTTGATAGACTAAACACGACACTTCTATTAAAAGGTTGATGTAAAAATCTATTAGTTGCACCCTGTAAACTAGCAGTATCAGTAAATCCGCCTCCAGTATTTGAAAGTCGATTAAGAATTCCAGTTTGTTGCAACCAACCTAAAGCATGATTTTGTAAGTATTGTGGTCGTGCGCCTAATAAACAAGCCAAAACTCCAGCTACTTGTGGAGAGGACATACTGGTTCCGCTGAGTTTTGATATTTTAAAACTTGAATTAGGCGGATAATCAGAAGAACCTGCAGCAATCGCGTTCACTGATCCTTCGACAATAGCACTTTGTATTGCTTCTCCAGGAGCAAATACATCAATTCTTTCTCCTGTGTTACTGAAAAAAGATTTTCCTTCTGGCTGAGCATACTTTACAGAACCAACACAGATTACACCATCTGTAGAGCCTGGAGTAGCTCCTCTATGATAATATCTTGTTCCATCAACACTACTGGTAAAATAATTGTCATAGTCAATGCCTCCACTAACTGCAATTTTATGTGCTTCGTTTCCAGCAGAACCAACTAAAATTACACCGTCATTTATACAGTCAATTATATCAGCATCAACGCTGGCGACTCTAATTGGATGGATATATGTATATGGAGCAGATGATCCTCTTCTATTGTAAATTGTTTGTATCATTCCATAGTTTGAGACCATGTTGACCCCTGACCAAGGAGTCCCCCTATAATTTCCACCTGTTATGGAAGTATATGTTCCATAATATTCCCAACTCATATTGACAATTGTTGGTCTTTTAGATCCTGTAGAAGTTAAAGGTTTTAAGTTGTGCCACGCTCTTATCATATTGAAACTAGCACTTACTCCAAACGCCGCAGGATTGTCTACAACAGTTATGGCATATATATTAGCTTCTTTAGCCCAGCCATATAATTTTCCTGCGACTGTTCCTGCAACATGTGTGCCATGTCCTTGAGGATCTGTATAGTGATCTGCACTTTGCGTATATGTACTTGATAATCCACTAACTGTAGGCCAATCAACTGCTTGGAATCGACTAGCCGAACCGTCCAAATTTAACCATTCAGGATGATTTGTCAAAATTCCGCTGTCAGAAATCACAACATCAACACCAGAACCAGTCAACGTATATCCGTGTGAAAAGTTTAAAGAAGTTGTTACAAAAGGATTTGTTTCTGACAAACAGGCAGGAATTCCCCAATTGTAATGCGTATTAATTTGCCCATCACTTTTATCATATAACCTAGATTCTTCTAAAATATCAGATCTTAAAAAAATATTATTTTCTAATTTTGTTCCATAACGTACATCTATTACACGAGGATCATTTTTTAAATTTTCTGCCTCTTCTTTAGTTAAAACAAAATCAACATTTCTTTTACTATCTATCTTTTCATTATAAAGTTCTACTCTTCTATTAGGCATGAATTGATTATGATTAGATCCGCTAACCATATCTTCAATAAATGAATCTACATCAACTCCAATATGAAGAGTTACGACTGCTTTGTTTTGATCTTCTGTGCTCATAATTTAAAATCCATTTGTAGTTACATTATAATAAAAATTATTAGAACCATTGCTAGTGTATTGAGAAGGAGGTGTGGGAGGCGGATCCCATTCTACCAACAATGAATCTCCACCAACACCTTGACCAAAAATAATTCTTATTGGATAATAATTATTTGCCTCTAACGTCACTGACGAACCTGTAACAGTAACAGCTCCGTGAGGTCCTCCGTTATTTACTGTTGCATTTGTTCTACTAAATCCCGAAACAGCAGTACTTCCGATCCATAGATAGCTGGCATCATCCGATGTAGTTCTAAAAGTATATGCTCCTGTGGTGGTCGCTAGAAAATAACCTTTCCATTCCCAACTATAGTTAGTTTGGCCTGTGGTTGTGATAGATATTGTGGTTAGTTGAGATACTGTTCCTGATGGAGTAAATGTACTGGCAAAATTTACATTATCTAACTCAGCAGTTGCTCCGGTAAAGTCCCCGGTATATCTAATTCCATACAATCCGCTTGCTACAACTATTAATCCATCAAGTCTTATATAATCTATTACAAAAGTATCATTACTTAACGCACCAAAATCAAATCTAATGCCAGTGATTGTGTTGGTTATCCAGTCGTTGCCTCCCGCAACCAATGATCTCATATCAACTGTTATTTCTTTTTGACTGCCATCCCACGTGGGTTCTGTCATTAAATTTTTAAAAGATTCGCTTTCAACGTGACCACCAGTTGTATAATAAAGACTACCATCCCAAGTTGATCCGCCGGTTCTCGTGATTCCGATTCTTATAATGAAATAACTTGCACCAGAAAAACTAACTACTCTTCTTATAGCAGGATCATTTGCAGTAGGAGTTACTGTTATTGATGATGCACCTGTAGTGATCGTTGCATTACTGCCAGTGAAAGAATCAGCAGTATTTGAAAAATTATAAATTATAGGTGTAGCGAGAGTAAAATTACCTCCAGGACCAGACGATTTTCCATATGCAGAATTAATTGATATTTGCCCAGTAGCAACTCCTAATAAATTTCTAACATCTGTATCATTTAAAGAAATAGTTGCTGTGGCAGATTTGCCTAATTCCAGTGCTATAGATTGACCTGTAGTAGATCCAGCAAAACTAATTTGACCTGAAGCATTAAGAGCCATTAGATATAACCTTCTTCAAATTGTCTATTTCAGATCTTAGCTCAATAATTGCGGCAAATGCCAACGCACACATTTTTTCGTAGTCAACGGCCAAAGATCCATCAGATTTTTGTCTAACTGCAATAGGAAATTCTCTTTGCACATCTTGCGCTATTACACCAAAATCTTCTTTACGCATAAAATAAGCATCCAACCCACCGTGATCTTTGATGTATTCGTCTGTCCAATCAAACAATTTTCCTCCTATTCCAGAAACAGCATTCAACGCATTTGGAATATCTCTGATGTTTTCTTTAAATTGTGCATCCGAAGTGTAAAATGCTGTAATATTGTTTGTAGCTCTAATTTCGCCAGAAGTACCGCTTGGAGCAGTACCGACACCTAAACTATCAAGTTGTCTAGTCTGTGTGGCATTGGCCGCTGATAAAGATTGACCTAATTCTAATTTAATTCCTTGAGGGAAGTAAAAAACTCCATCATCGCCTCCTCTAACACAAATTTGAACCCAATTATGAGGAATATCTACGTTGCTTGTATATGAGGATATTCTAAAATTAGCTGGAAGACTGGTATTAGTAGCATTAATCGGCAAAATATAATACAAAACGTCCCAAGCGGCTAAAGGAATACCTGCGGCAGTGGCAGTAACGTTTGCTTTACCACCAACACCTGTAATTGTGCCGGATGTGGGACACGTGATATCGTAATATCCAGCAGTGCCAAAAGTTGTTCCGCGGCCATTTGATATGACAATGAACCTGGCACTCCAAAGAACGTTTCCACTGGCGTCAACTGTGATCGTTCCGCCACCCGTTATGTTGTTATTTGATCTTAAACTTTGACTATATGTTGCCTGCGCAATTGAGTTGAATGTAGTTGCATTTGATGCAGTGCCAGACAAAGATCCAGAAAATGTCGTGCTAGTTAAAACTCCAGTACTTGGATTGTATGTAAATCCAGTGTCAGTTCTAGGACTAATATTTCCTGTAGAACTGTTACTGAATAAAGGATAGTTTGTTGCATTTGTTGAGTTATCAGCAGTCAAAGTAACTGTGCCCGCAACACTGACAGTAATATTAGTTAATCCAGATCCGTTACCAAATAATGTACCACCAACCCTTAAATTTTCGCTGATACCAACACCACCAGTAACGACGACAGTACCAGTTGTTGTTGTTGATGATCCTGTATTACCATTAAATGTTGCTGTTGATCCGTTAACTGCTGAGCCAACATTGACACTGCCACTGATACCAACCCCTCCAGTAACAACAAGTGTACCAGTTGTTGTGTTTGAACTGGCAGTGTTTGCATTAGCAGAAATAGATGTAAATGCTCCTGTATTCCTTGTAGTTGATCCTATTGGAGTATTTTGTATACTTCCTGCATATAGAGCACCACCGATACCAACACCACCAGTAACAACAACTGCACCACTTGATGTGCTTGAACTTACTGTTGCATCTGTAAAATTTGTCTGCCCAGAAACTGTACCACCACTAAATCCACCAGGCGCCGCCCATTCTGGAGCAGATCCAGACCCAGTAGATGTCAAAACATAACCAGATAATCCATATTCTATCGTGCCTCCAACTATCGGAACTCCTAGCGCACCAGTGTCATTGAATTGCACCTTAATAACACCAGTTCCGTCTGCAATAATAACATGCTCATCTAAAGCAGCGATATCTGTTCCAGTGTTAGAACCAATAATAACGTTGTTACTTCCGGTAGTAATTAATGAGCCAGCATTTACACCTATGACTATATTACCTGAACCTTGATTATCTAATAGTGCGTTAGATCCAATACCAATATTGTTATTTCCAACTGTTTTATTAGACATAACCTGGTAACCGATAGCAATGTTATCATTACCATCAGGGTGTTGTCCAAGTGTTGAATAACCAATGGCTATATCATTTACCCCAGTAATATTTGAATTGAGAGGAGCATTAATTCCTGTACCTCCTCCTATAGCAACGTTTTGAGGGAATCCCGCACCAATATCTGCACCACACCCAACACGTATTCCGTTAAAAAAACTATCTCCACCAGTATATAAAGAACGACCAACACCCACACCACCAGTGACACGTAATGCTCCAGTTGACGTACTTGTAGATGATGTATTATTATTGATAAACAACGTACCAGAAATGGTTCCGCCGTTATAACCACCAGATAACGATGTGAGAACAGGACTTCCGTTAACAAAGATTGAGCCAGCGGCATATATAGATCCACCTACTCCGACCCCTCCCCCAACAATTAATGCACCTGTTGTTGTGGATGTTGAAGCCACTGTACTGGTAATATTGATAGGATTAGCAACAGTTCCACCACTAAATGCACTGGCAGCTGAATCAACATAAGCTTTGTTGGCAGCATGGTCTGGTTCAAAAGGAGTTGCTACCCTACTAATATTGCTGCCTCGAACATTGATTTCTCCTGCCGCATCTATTACTAAATCTGAACCTGCACTAATCGTTACTACACCAGTTGTTTCATCAAGAATACTGGTTGTGTATATAGTACCATTAACAGTTAAATCATTACTTAATGTTGTATCACCAGTGACATTAAGTGTTCCAGCAACAGAAGCATTTTGAGTTACGTTTACCGTTTTTACAGATAAAACAGATGTTGAATTATTCCAACTCAAATCAGCATTAGTTTGACTTACTATTTTGTCATTGACCCCATAATATGCTAGTCTAGATATAGTTCCAGTATTAACTGTTCCATTAGCGGCGAGATCAATAGAAGAAATCGCAGTATCAATATAAGTTTTAACTGCTTTTTCTGTTGGTACAGCATTATCTGCATTTCCTACCAACGTACCATCAGAACTAAATTCATTTACAGTAACCCCGGTAGAAAAGGAAATGCTATTTAAATTAACTAAATCTGTTATATCCGAAACAGCATCAGCAGTTAACAGACCTTCTGGAGTTATGCTTAACCCAGTGCCAATTTTAACGGTACCTAAAGAACTATTGGATGCCGGAGTCGCAAATTTATTGTTTACATATGTTTGCGTGGCGAGATCAGGTGGAATTGGCAAATTAGTTAGAGCAGACCCGTCACCAATAAATGCAGTTGCTTGGATAGTTTTTGCCCCGAAATTTACTGTACCCGATCCTCCGCCTCCGCCTCCACTAATATTAGATAGATCTGCTCTGAGTAAGGGTATACCCCCTTTAGATTGCCCATCGTACAGTATAAGGGTTTTTTGGTCTCTGTCAAAAAACAGATCGCCATCATTCATACGATATTCTGCTAAGAAATCGCTGTCAGTTGGCTCTAATCTGATGTTTCGCAACGGTGTCATCTTATTCGTATTCCTCTAATATCATTATTTACCAACTTAGGATCTAATAAAACCCTGCTTAAATTATATCAATAAGTTCGAATATGGTTTCTAATTTGGTTCTGATGATTTTGTTAGAAAAACTGCTTTTCAGTCCTTGATGAAGTGGCTTGGGATAATTGTCGATACTAGACCACGCCCATCCAGTGTGTTCGTCATTTAACACAGGGATAAACTCGTTCTCAATAATCAAAAGATAAGTGTGATAGAAAAATTTATTATCCCTGCTGACAAACAGCTCTAAAGGGATAGTTTTCAATATTTCTGGAATACTGCCAATTTCTTCAACGATTTCTCTCTTTAGTGCTTCAAAAGTAGTGGCGTCTCCGTCTTCTTTTTTACCACCAACTATACCCCATGTTCCCGCAGTTTTTCCTTTGTTTCTAAGTAAAAACAAAAATCTTTTAGTGCTCTTTGAATAAAATAACGCTCCACTGCATACTATATCGTTCATAAAATAATCTGCCATCTTCCTGCAGGATAAACACCTTCCATACTTTTAGTCCACACCGAGCCGTCCCATTTATATTGCACACCAGTATAGGCATTGGTTATATATGTGGGACCTGCGACCTCACTGCTGTCGAAAATTATCCTCCAAGCTGTGCCATCCCACATGATGATGTCATTTGCACCAGCTTCAAACTCTCCCCATTGCTCATCGCCTTCTAAACTAGCATTAGCAGGTCCGTAGTTTCTATTTTCTGTAGTGATGTCTTCTAAAATTAAATATCGGGTGTTTATAATTTTAACAAGATTAACTGGTTTGGTAGGATCTATTATAGCATCTATATCATGTCGACTAGGTATACCGTCAACTCCAGAAGATATTGGTGGACTAGTAGGTAAACTTAAATTATCAAAATTTATATTCATCAAAGTTTCATCTTCTACATTTAGACTTATAGTGCCTCTAGAAATTTTTCCATCGGTTCTGAATAATTGTATTTTGCTGAGATTCGGTATAAACTTGCCAGGATATCTATCTATGATTTCCCTCCAATTTATATCGATTCCTAGTTTGGTACTTTTGTATTCAAATTTATTTGATACACCTTCAACATGATTCAATAATTTTGCCACATATTGAGCACTACCAGATGTGGCATTATTAGTGATCAATAATCCGTAGCCATCAATAGTCACTGCCTGTTGACTTATTAGTGTGCCATTTAGTACATCATCACTGAGATTACCTTGCTCATCAAATACTCTAGCAATTATGCTAGTGATAACACCCATACGTTTGACTTTGGCAGGTGGACTTAACCATATCGGCGCCATAAAAGTTAAACTGGCTATTTCTAATTCTTGATCACCTGTAGGAACTACTTGATTGGTATATTCGATATTCATTAACTCTAAAGTAGTTAAACTAGTCCAATCTAAGTAACTGCTGGTAGTTTGAAATTCTATAGCAGGATTAAACAACACCACTATTTGTTCTAATATTTGTAATTTTTGATCAATGTTTGTGGTCCAAATATCAGCAGTTAACGTTAGTTGATATGGATTTGGCATCAATCTCTCTACAGTAACATCGGCTCCTTTACTGGAAATGTAATTTCCGTCCTCATCGAGATCTCTTTCACTGACATGAACTTTACTTACAAAATTAGGATCTTGCATCCTCCCACGACTGATTTCTAATTGATTGATATAAACACTGATAAAAGGTGCTTGCATTAAAAAGTTTTCACTGTTCTGTCTTAGCACAGCGGCTGCTTGTTTATTTGCAGTACCAAAACGAACAGGTACTTCTTTTAGATTTCCCTGTCCATCTTTATAAGAAAATCCACTTAACGCTCGTATGAACTGTGTGAGATATCTTCTTATTTGTCCGTCGTAAAAATGTTGCATATTAATTGTCCGCTATAGGTCTAAGATTTTTTCCAACTTCCAATGTTTTACTAATTGGTTGCCTTTCATCAATCTCATTGTTACCAATAATTGTTTTGTTTGTATTGTTAATAAAGCTTGTTCTAAAGGTCTTTCTTTGATTAGTGTTAGTCATGGTCATTCTAACATTGTCTTCAAACACCATCCATTTGGTTCCTGAATATCTAAACAGCCTGCTAGGCATAAAATCTGTTCTAATAAAAAAGTTTCCTTCCACAGCATTGTCTGGAAATTGTGCGCCCATGCCTTTAACAGGATATCCGTTTGGTGGTATGGTATCTCCTATCAAATAACCTAAATAATAATTTTGTCTAGGAGATTTTAAAATAATACTGGTATCAATAACTGGTATCCCAAATTCTGATAAATTTTCATCAGTGACAGGTTCGACCCATTGTGGATTAGTATCATCTGTTGGACCAGTCCAACTTTTGTTATGATATTTTACACTGCCATCTTCAAACGTTGTTCGTAGATAAAATTGACTGGCGTCTATGTCCATACCACTGGCATCTTGTAACATTATTTTGCCAGATGGATCTACTGGAATCATCCAAAGTGTTTCAGTGTCATAGCCACTTAAAGGAGCATCAAGTTCTGCTTGCTCGATAATTTTTTGATTGATCTCGATATTTTGATTAAAGCTACTAATTAGATCTCTCAGTGAACCTGCATCACCTTCGTTGACATATGGACTTAACGG